>FSWO01000057.1_pt1 | contig 79111 bp, 102 predicted proteins | sample 1638031 | NCBI WGS metagenome assembly FSWO01 (sample SAMEA3914789, study PRJEB12502) | metagenome | biome: forest; material: soil | place: Canada | collected 2011-07-03 | depth 0.3 m
CGCTCAGCAGGCCGACCCTGGTGAGCGCGCCGGACAAAAAATCAATCTCCAATGACTGCTGGCCGATCTTGGCGTGCAGATCCTTCAGGTCGACGACCGGCTCGGCCGTCTCGGCGCCGAACACATTGGCGGCGCCCTTGAGCAGCTGGTTCTTCCAGTCCGTGATCTGGTTCGGGTGCACGTCGTGCATCTTTGCCAACTCGGCCAGCGTCTTGTCGCCGCGAATGGCGTCGAGCGCCACCTTCGCCTTGAACACGGCTGAGTGGTTGCGGCGGGGTCTTCTGGTCATGGCGCTTCTGCTTTCTCGGGCACGAGGCCCGTAGCTACGAAGCAGAGTGTCTACCTATCCGGCTGTCTGAAATTCCGCGGCCACCTCTACCAGTCGGCCCTCCTCGTCCATGAACAGCATCCGCGCCAGGTCATAGAGCACCATAGCGCCCTTGCTTCGCCGGCGCTCGAGCAGCCCGTTGGCCAGGTCGGCGGCCACGGTGATCGCGGGTCGCAACGCGTGTGCCCCATCGGTCATGATCGCGGCGATATCGCCATACGACAGCCGGTGGCTCACGGTGACCTGCTGTCGTGCGAGCGTGGTCTTGGTGACAGAAAGGTCGGCGCCGAGCAGGATCTCGAACGCGAAGCAGCTGCGAGGCTTGCCCGCCACCATGCTGGATCGGAACTCAGAGATCTCCGCAGGCAGCATCTTGCGGACGGCGCGATCGCGCACGTAGACGGTCGAGCCCAGCAGCCGCGCGTTCTCGTCTTCCGTGCTGCCAACGGGAACGAGCTTTGTCGGGTCGGCGATGCAGACAACGACTCGATAGCCCCCGTCATCAAAGCGCTGGACTGCGATGGCGTCGTCGATGTCGCGGGTAGTCTCGCTGTCGATGGTGATCAGCGTAGACGGGACTTGGATGGAGGTATTCATTTGGCTCACAGGACGATCAACTCGTCGGCTCGAAACCGCTGAACCCCGACGTCGTCAAGCTCCACGAAGATCCAGCCGGGCATGGAGGAGGTTCGCAAAACGCCGGACATCTCGTTGTATTTGCGGCCCGCCGAGTCGAGCGGCGCCTGCACTTGCACTTGATCGCCCTCGCGAGTTGTCACCAGTAGCGCTTGAGCGAGGAAGTTGAAATCGGTTGGGATTTTCACGGGGGGAGCGTTCCAAGGCGAGGGGACTGGTGTTGGTCAAGACACCAGTTGCACATCTGCGAAGTCGATAGCTATCAATTCTTCTTCACCTCCATGCCCAGGGGACGTTGTGTCCACGAGGCCAGAAGTGTTTCCCACGCTGCGTTCAGCTCCGGCGCGTGGGCGACCTCCCCCGATGCGACGAGTCGGATGCGCGGCGCGCCGCCATCGGCCGCGGCGCCGGCGAAGATCCACATGTAGATCAGGTGCGGACCGTCGTCGCTGGCTGCGAGCTGCACGCGGGTCTCGATGCCCTTCTGGCCACCGACGCGGCGCTTCTGCTTGAGCAGCCGCTTGCCGCCCGGGGGGAGGTCGCCGGAGCTGCTCTCGCCGTCGTCCGGCTGACTCACGGTCTCGGTTTGGACTTGGATATCCACTCCGTTGGCGGCGGTGAAGGAATCAAGGGCGCGCTCGTTCATGCTGGGGCGAATCACGAAGGCGCCCGTGCCTACGCAAAACCCGTCGGTCGTGTGCGGAACGTAGGTGTTGGCGATCTCGACGATGAACTTCTGCGCGAGGTCTTTCTTTTTGACGTCGAGGTCGGTATCCAGGAGCAGAAGGTGGCCGGCCGGCAGTGGCTTCATTGCCAGCACGGTGACTTCTTCCGGGAGGGCGGTGCTTGTGGCCAACCACGCGGCCGGGCCGAGACCGGGCATGTCGAACTCTAGAACCTCGCCAGCGTGGGGCCCCGACATCAGTTTCGCTCGTTTGCGATTGAAGATGTTTCGCGTGTCTTCGCCTGGCTGAATTGCCTCAGACGACACGTTCAGCAGATAGATCAGGCGCTCGCCGACGCTGCGAGTGAACCCTTGCGGCAGCGCGTAGCCGAACCGCCCCGTGCAGTAGCCCTCGGCGGGCTGAGAAACCTGCGCGGCAACCGGAGCAACCGCAGCGAAGCCGATTAGCGATGCGAACAGGCGGCGCGGCCAGCCATTGGTTGAGGAAAGGATACGGTTCGGTGTCATCCAACCAGAATATCGAGGAAAGGCCCCGGCTCAAAATGCATCGCGTCTGGGCAGGCTCTCGTACAGTACGCGCATGGAAGTCGACGTCATCAAGTTGCGTGATCGCGGGCAGAAGATGCCGCGGGACACGGTCAAGACCATCCAGCCGATGCACGGGTTTATCGAGCTGACGGATTGGCACCTGAAGAATGCGACCGAAGACCGCATCGTCAAGGAGTTGGTTCTGAAATCCGCGCCAGATGCGACCTCGCGCCCTATGGCCACGTTGACCAGTCCTGTGCAGACGCGGCTCAAGGGCAATGAAATGGTCTATGTCGGCACGGAGTCGGTCGGCGGCGTCGAGTACCCACAGGCTTGGTGGTGTCGCCTGGCGCGCCGGCCGCCCAATCGCTGAGCACTGAGGACAGAGAAAACACGATTTGGCGCCACGCCGATCCTCTGCAAGAATCGTTTGCAACACGACCACCGTACTCAGGATATCCGCGTGACCACAGCCCTGCCTTCACCCGCCGAGTCCGGCTTGAAACTCTCGATCAAGCCCGGCGCCGAGCCCAACGCTACCTTCTACCCGCAGGAGGCGGCGGACTACATGAAGGCGCACGCCGAGCTGGTTCGCATCGCCGATCTGCTGATGACCGAGCCGACTGGCGTCGGGCTGCGCTGCGAACAGGACGGCCACGTCTAGTGGCTGCAGGAGTTCAACGTCGGCGAGGTCATGCTGGCGGCGGCCGTCCAGTACCGCGACGGCCGCATCGACTACGACAGCCTCATGGTCGCCGCCGAACACGAGTTGGGCGGCAGTGACCTCACCGAGTGGCCGCCGGCCCTCCAGGCGGCACTGCAAGAGCGTCAGCTCATCCCCGTCGACCTCGAGCGCGCGATCGCGACGCACCGGGGCGAGGCGCTCGCACAGAACGGCGAGGGCTGGGATCTGTTCGAGTGGGGCACGTCGAACCTGTTCGAGATCCAAGTCGACACCGACGTGGAGCCCGCCAAGTTCCCCCTGAACACCGATGCGGTCGCCTTTGTCGAGCGCAAGGCCGCTGAGGGCAGCCAACGGCATCGGGATGCGCTCGAGGCCCATCGCCGAGATGTGCCAGAGCTTACGCGGCGCCGCGACGGCGAGAACCTCCACGACGTCCCGCGGCGCGGATGATCTCAGTTTCTGCCGACCGCCAGGCCCCGCCCGACGTCCCGCCAGTCACGCGCGGCGGCGTTACCTACCGCCAGGCCGAGGATGGCCGCGCCGTGGGCTACGACCAGGTCGGCGGTGTGCTGATCGCTGACGACGCCGCGAGCCGTGCGCGGCTGTGGACACTCGCGGTTTACCCCAACCCGATCAACAAGGATTTCGAGGGGGACGCCCAGTGGCGCTTCTTCCGTGCGATGTCGTTCGACTCGAATGGACGCCTGCGCGTCGTCGACGAGGCCGGCAGGGCCTGGCTGGTCGACGTGGAACGCCAAGCGTCCTCGCCTGCGCCCTGAGCCCCGACAGCGGCCCGTGCGGGCCTCAGGCGGCTGCTGCGCTGCTCGCAAGCAGGGCGTCGACTGCGGGCAGCTGGTTGAACGCTGAGACGGTCAGCCGCACGTTGCGGCCGTCGGCTCCGGTGATGGTCAGCAGGCCCTTGGCCTCCAGCGATCGCGCTGCCTTCGCCTCGTGCGCGTCGATCCACACCCACGGGCACTCTTCGCGGATCGAAGCCGGCGCTGCTGCATGCTCCCTGCGCAGGGAGGCCAGCAACTGGGCCTGAGCCGCGGTGAGGTTCTGCTGCTTGCTGCGTAGCGCACGTCCGGCCTTCAAGGCCTCGGAGTGGCTTCGCGCGGGCACCAGGTAGTGGTCCCAGTGCGGGCGCGCATACTCGCTCAGGTCGCCACCGGACGACCAGGTGCGAGTCGGGTAGTTCCAGGCGGCGACCCAGAGTTTGGTGGTCATGGTGGGGCTGCGCTCAGGCGTTGCGATAGAAGACCGCGTCGAAGCTGCGCGGCACCGCGCACACGGCCTGCAGCGCACCGACGTCGACCTGGTCGCCGTCGATCTCCGGAATGGCGTCGCTCGACACGTGATCGGCGGCGCGCTTGGACGCCTCCAGAATGGCGGCGACGACGTCGCCCTGGGTTGCTTCGTCGGCGATCTCGATGTTGATGTTCAGTTGCATGGTCGTTTGCTGGTTGGTGGTCCCGTCGAACCAGAGTACACAGCAAGTCCGGCAGCTCAAAATGCGGAAGGGCCTCGGTGAGGAGGCCCCTTCGTGGATCTTCACCTGACGTCAGGCCGGCGTGCCCGCCGGCGGCTCCGGCTGCGCACCGTAGTTGATCAGGTTGTCCATGCGCTCGCTCCAATGCTCCGCGGTGGCGAGATTGCTGACCAGCGCGTAGACGACCGGGCGCGCGAAGTCCCGAGTGTTGATCTGGAGTCGATAGCTCGAGGACGAGCCGTTGATCACCTTCCAGGTGATTTCCCAGGTCTTGATGAAGCTGAGCGGCTCGACGCGGTGCGTCTTGTCCGTCAGGAAGGCGACGTGTCGCGTCTTGGGGTCGAACAGCACGACGACGCCCTCGTCGGCGGTGCCGAATCCGAGATCGAGAGAGAACGTCCCCTTGCCGAGGGCATTGCTCTGTGCGAGCTGCTTTTTCAGACCCGACTTGCCCGTGTCGCTCACGAATTTCATGAAAGCGAAGGCGAGCGCGGCCACGGGGATCGTCCACATCTGCCAACTACCAGGAGCCGGGTGACGACCGTCCCCCACGGACAACGCCTGGAGGATCGCGAAGATGAACCAGATGCCCGCGATCACGGCTGCCCCGAGCAGGCGTGCGAAGTGGCGCGTTTTGAGCATCTGTATCAGCGTGGCAAAGCCCACGAAGGCTCCGACCAAGAGGTTGAGAAACGGTACCGACAGCAGTGCTGTCATGAGGAGGATGAAACCCATTTGGCTCTCGATGAAGTTGGTTTTCGAGGGTGGTTCAGGTCAATGCAATTGGCGCGCGGCAGAGGCAGCGAACGACCAGGTGCGCGCGATGGCGGTGCCGGCCGAATGTGCGACACACCTGGTCAGGCGACAGCGGATTGAAGCAGCGGAGCCTTGGCTTGCGCGACCATGGCGGACGCGGCCAGATCGATACCGAAGGTACTGTGGCGATCGGCGTCGATCGCCGCTGCGTCCGAAACGAACACGGCGGCCTTCGCCTCGCCCAGGAGCTTGACAACGAAATCGATCAGGCCCTGAGCGCTTTGCTCGTCGGTCACCGACCCGCCGTGGATCTCGAAGCCGGTGGCCGTCTCGGTGTACATAAAGCCCGCAGGGGTGCGCACGTAGTCTTGCGCGATCCATTCGATGCGGTGCTCGCGCTTGCCCACGCGCACGGACACGCCGCGCGCAAGGCTGGACATGTGGAAGTTGTAGAAGGCGTCGTAGCCTGCGTCGCGCAGTGCGGCAATTGCCTTCATCTCGAGTTCGTGGTGTGTGTTGGTCATGTGTCAACCTCGGTGGCGAGGCGCTTCGTGTATCGGGTCCTGGGGTGCGTCGTAGCCGATGTCGCCGCCGGCATCTTCTTCGGCCAGCATGTCGACGCGTTCAGTGCCTTCGTCAACGGCGGCGACCTGCTCGCCTTGCAGGTTCTTGTTGGCTCGTATCATCCAACGCGTCATCTCCGCTGTGCGCAGATCCATCGTGTTGGAGACGCCGGCGCGGCGTGCGTTGACGCGTGCGCTGAAGTCATAGGCCATGCTGTCGGCACTCGCGATCCAGTCCATGTTCTTGACGCGCGAGAGGCATTGCCCCTTGACACCGAACAAGTGCAGGGAAGAACCGGCCGGCAGGCGGCCATCAAGGCCTTCCAGGACGGCATACAGCCCGTGCAGGGGGTCGTGCAGGTTGCGTCGGCACACCGAACCGAGGCCGATGAGGGTGGGCGGCGCGAGCCAGGGCGTCCAGCGCTCCCACACGGACATCATCATGTCCAGACTGCGCAGGTAGTCGTCGACCGTCCAGCCCTGGAGAACGGGCACGCAGGGCTTGAGCGTGTTGGCCACCACGCGCGCGGTGGCGGCTGGGTCGCCGCCAAGGCCGTCGGCTCGGATCTTGTCCGCAAGCTGGTTCTGCCACTCCCAAAGCACGCGCAGGGTGCCTTCGAGCATCGTGGCCGTCGCGTTGACGCGATAGTCCACCTCATCCTGGCTGCTGGCGATCTCCTTTTCGCAGCACGCGTCAGGCTGTGCCCACCAGGTCGGCTGGTGGACGGAGGCCAGCTCGACGTACTGTTCGTAGCTCCACGGGTAGATCTTACCGATGCCCGGCTGCGCTCCCTTGCGCTTCCAGTTCTGCATGGCCGTGAAGCCGGCGGAATCGAGGGCGAAGTCGAGTTCGTGGACGTCGGAGGCATCCTGGTAGCGGAAGCACCGGCCGGCCGGGTTCCAGAACGCCGACGCGCTGATCATCGCGGGGTAGCCCTGCTGGAACGCATGGAACGCCAGGCTGCCGCTTCGGTGCGGCACGCCCACACGCATCGTCAGCGCGTCGCTGAGCCACGTGTTGACCTGCCCGGTGGGCAGATCGACGCGGCAAGGCGAGGACGAGCCTTCGATGGCGTTGGAATCGATGGTCATGGCGCTCGGGCAGAAAAAAGGCCCCGGCAGTTTCCCGACGGGGCCGAAGACCGGACTCGCAAGTCCGTCAGGGAAGAGGAAGAACAAGAAGCAAAGAGCGTGACCAGTGAGGGTGGTCGAACTTAGTAGAACCGTGTGCAGCGTGATGATAGCGCACATAAAACAAACGCTGCGCCGTTGCAGTGTGAAAATATGCTCCGCTGGCCCGATCTCGTAGACTCGGATGTGACGCAGATGCGCCCGGCGCGCGAGCGCAACGGCACGGCACGTGCTCTCCAGGGGCGTGAGGCATTCCCCCGCAATTTGGCAGGACAAATAGAAAGAGCGGTGATAGTATTGTGCGCACTTAAATAAGTCGACTACCAGCACAGCACAGACAGCGCAATGCTCGCCTACCTTCGATTCCTCGCCACCGATTTCTCGACGCCGCTCGGCATGGCCTTCCTCGGCCTGATCTTCGGCAGCTTCGTCAACATGCTGGCCTACCGCCTGCCGCTCATCATGGAGCGCCGGTGGTGGGAGGATGCACTCGACCAGCTGCGCGACCGTCACGGTTGGCGCGCGATCGCCGGCGTCGAGCTGCCGGTCGACGTCCGCCATCTCGACGCCGCCGCAACGCGCCTGGCGTCGGCCGCACCCGTGACGCTGACCAGCCCGTCGTCGTGCCCGCACTGCGGCCACGTCATCGAGTGGCACGAGAACATCCCCGTCCTGAGCTGGTTGCTCCTGCGCGCCAAGTGTTCCGCCTGTCGCAATCCGATCAGTTGGATCTACCCGATGGGCGAGGCGCTGTGCGCGCTGGCGTGCTTTGCCTTCGCGTACCAGGTGCGCGGCTCGGTGGAGGCGCCGCACGCGCTCACCTGGGTCGTCTTCGTCTCGATCCTGATGGCGGCTGCCCAGGTCGACCTGCGCATGATGCTGCTGCCGGACGCACTGACGATGCCGCTGCTTTGGGCAGGCGTCTTGTTCGCCGCGATCGGCGTGGGCCCGCTGTCGGTCACCGCTTCGCTGGCCGGAGTGGTCTGCGGCTACGCGTCCCTGTTTTCGATCGCCTGGGCCTTCTCCGCGCTCACCGGCAAGCAAGGGCTTGGCGTGGGTGACGTGAAGTTGTTTGCGGCCCTCGGCGCGTGGGTCGGCGCGCCGGCGCTGATCCTCGTCGCGCTGGCGGCTTGCTCGGGCTCGGTCGTCGTCGCGCTGGTGCGCGGCCGCAGAGCCGACCAGCAGGCGCCGTTTGGGCCATTCCTGGCGCTGGCCGGCTGCGGCGCCGCGCTCGCGCGGCCGCTGCTGGTGGGGCTGATCTAATGGCCGAGAAGAACCCGCTCGAGCCGCGCCAAGGCACCCAGGAAAAGGTGCAGGGCGCAATTGTCTTGGGCGTGATGTTGTGGGGCCTCTGGAAGCTCGTGAGGGCTGCGATGGACTCGGGCAACTTCTGGTTCAAGGCCGTCATGGTGGTGTTCCTCGGGTCCTTGCTCCTGTGGGGCGGAATTATGGTCTGGCTGGCGACTTGCCAGTGGCTGGACAAACGGCGGTGCGCCCGCGAGGGACGCCCGTGGCAGCCCTGATTTCTCAACTGGGAGTCCCTCGATGGGCCGTCTGATCAGCGAACTCGCGAACCACCAGGTGGACGAGTTGATGGGCTACTACGTGGCGTCGTATCCGGACGGCCGCAGCACCGCGGAGAGCACCGACTCCCGCGCCCGTCAGCTGGATGCAGACATCACCCGCCGGCGAATCGATCTGGGGCTCACAGAGCACGAGGCGGGCGAGATGTCGGTCGTGGTCGAGTTCAACCGCCGTCGTTACTGGGCCGAGATCGCTGCCGCGCGCAGCCCTGCCGCACCGCAACCCGCGCAACCCGCAACCGAAGGGATCGTCCATTCATGATCGGCGCCGTCAAATTCCCCGATGGGCAGTTCCAACAGGGCGACGTCGTCCGCTTGAAGCAGCCCGGCGAGGAGAACTTGTTCGACAACCCCCGCAGTGAGCTCACCGTGGCCGCCGTGAACTGGTTCCGGCCCTACGAGTTGCCGGTCTACGCCCTGCGCGAGCCCGGAAACTCGTTGGCTGTCACGCCGTTCCATGATGGCGACTTGGTGCTGCTGCGCCGGCCCTGACCGAGTAGGTGAACCATGCCCGCTGACGACGACGACTTGATCGGCCGCACCGCCTACGGCCAGGCTGCCCTCCGAAAGCTGGCGCCGGTGCCGGCCGGGTTCCGGCTCTACCGCGCCGAGTGGCTGGGCAAGAAGCCTGCGGACTGGAGAGAGATGCGGGTCACCGGCGGCGAGTTCCGGGCGGCGCTGAGCGGCGCGCGCCGCGGCAAGCTGGTGATCCCCGTCGCCGGCACAGTGCGCAGCGTGGTGCTGACGCGCGCTGAGGTGCTGAACGCCGAGGAGAGCACATGATCGGATGCATGCTCTGCCTCGGCGTTTCTCGCACGCCAGTCGCTGAATCGCTCGAGTCGGTTCGCGACGGCTTCGATGCTCTGCTGGCTGGATGATGAGACCCTTCCAGGTCGAGTGCCTGCCGGAGGGGCAGCCGATCGCGTGTCAAACGATGCCGCGAATGTCCCCGGCGCACACCTCGCGGCTACGCACTCTGTGGTGCTACGGGCGACCGCTGAGCGTGCGGGAGCTCGTAGGAGTCGATCTCGACCTGATGGTGCTCGGTCTGGTCGAGACGGTGGACAGCAACAGCAACGCTGCTGCTTCCCTCTCCGTGACCAGGCTCGGCGTCGCCCATCTCAGCGAAGCTCGACAAGCACTGATCGCTGCGCAGCAGCCTCACCACGATCTGGGTGAGAGGCTAGCCGCGGATCTGCGCGAGAGAGGCTTGCTCACCTGGCTGAACGTTGAGTTCGTCAACCCGGACTGGACGGAACCCAGGCGGTGGGGTGCTGTGCGTCCTGACGTGTTCGCCTGTCTGCCGTCACTCAAGGCGCGCAACGCCGCGCCAGCCATCTACGAGGTCAAGGTGAGCCGTGCCGATTTCCTGGCCGACTTGGCCAAGCCAGAGAAGCGCGAGGCCTACGCCGCGCTGGCAGAGGCCGTCTACTACTGCTGCCCGGATGGCATTGCGAGCAAGGGCGAGGTTCCGGATGGCTTCGGACTGATTTGCGAAGTCGAGGAGGGCCGATTCGAGTTGCGCAAGAAGGCTCGCCGAACCAAAGGTTTCGTGTTGGCGACCGACACCGCGATGACGTTGATGGTCAAGCGAAAGCCTTCGGTCGGCGGCGGCGAGTGAGGACAGCGTCGAGCCGCGGGCGTCAAGTTCGCGAGCTCGAGCTCGGCACCGACCTCGAGCTCGGTGAGCCGCAGGAAGGCGGGGTTGCCGGTCTTGCGGGCAAGATCCGTGGCCACGCCGTGCAGCGGATCATGTGGCATGTGGGACAGGTCTCGGGTCACGCTGCCGCTGATCTTCATCGGGCGGCTCTGGTCGATTCGGTTCTTGGCGAAGTCGTCTTCATGTGCCATCCCCAGCGGCCGCTGACAGCCGAGGATGGCTGAGTTGGTCATCTCGGGCCGAAAAAGTCGCCCGGTGTGCGAGGGGCGAGGAAGATGCCGGCGCTGGCCAGACCGCCCACTAGCGTGTTCAACCAAATCTCGCCGTTGCCTTCTTCCAGGTCACGGGTCACCGTCCGGTCCAGGGCGGCGCGGTCGATGCGTGGTGCGTAGCTCGTGAGCTTGGCCACGCAGATGGCGCGAGCCACACGCTCCTGGACTTCAGGGAGGAGCATTGCCGACATGCCCGGCCCGGGGGTCACGGAAAGGACGTAGCCCTCCAGCTTCAGCGCCGCCTCAAGGGAGCGCAACAGCAGGAGGTAGTAGTCCCTGTTGGCGTGCTGGTGCACACGAGCAGCAATCGCCTCGTCCAGGCCGTCCCCGCGCGCGAAACGCTCCGCGAGCGTCTCGGGTTGCGCCGCTGCGTCCGGGACGGGTTGCACCCGGGCGGCGAACGCCACCTCCTTCGCGTGGGCCTTGGCGCGGACTGCGGCCAGCAGCCGCCAGTACGCCAAGCCGATGAAGATCAGAATGAAGACGAGCAGGCAGACGGCGGCGTGGAACCTCGGTCCGGACAAGATGATGGGGGCGTTGACGAACATGGTGTCCCGGTGGGATTAGTCGAACAGGCCAGCCTGGGTGTCCGGGGCCCGCGCGGGAGCGGCGACCGGGGCCACAGGAGCCGTCGGCGGATGGTTTGTGGCGATCCACGCCTGCACGGCGCGCGCAGCGTCGAGGTACCGACGAGAGGGCGTGGCGTCGCGTTCCTGACCAGGCCGGTAGGCGGCCCAGATCCGGTCGCGCAAGTCCTTGGGCAGCAGCTTCCAGTGGTAGCCGCAGCCCCAGCGCGCCGGCGGCACCTGGCGCTGGCATCCGGTCCAGTGGCAGTGATGATCCCGGGTCTGGCCCTGGGCCATGACGTGCGCGACCTTCTCGCCGATCGGAACGTTGGCGGTTGTTGGCATGTTGGCCATCAGTTTCTCGCGGGCTGGTTGAGGATCTCGGCCACCACCTTCATGGCTGCGGACATGGCCTTCGCATTGAGCGCGCGACGTCGGACGGAGCCGGACATGCGCTGCCACTCGGCGCGTTTGCGCTCGTCTGTGCTCAAGGCGTCGTGCGCTACCTGGGCCTGATGGACGCGTGCCTCGCGTGGTCCTCGGATTCGAGCTTGTCCCATGGCGTTCCTCGTGTTCTCGGGGTCGGTTTCAGTTGTCAGGCTGTCTAGCAGGCCGGTGCGGCGTGAAGCGCGCGGCCAACTTGGTCACCCGGTTCGCCACTTCAGCTGCCACAGCAATGTGACCCTCTGGCGGAGCCTGGTTGCAGGCAGCCATGAGCTGCACGTTCTGCCACTGCGCAGGTTGGCCACGACGGCCGGCGCGACGCCGCAGTTCGAGCGTCGAACGGCACGTTGGATCCGCCACATCTCGAAGGCTGAAGATCAGCGTGTCGCCTTGCCAGCAATCCTGGTAGTAGTCCCAGACGCAGTGGTGCTGGGCATCGGCCTCCAGGTTCAACATGCCTTCGGTGTGGAGCGGCCGCACCACCACGCCGTCAATGGTGCATTCGCCGAGCCACGGGTTCCAGCCTTCGCCGGCGGGATTTCGATGAGCCGCGTAGAGCGCCCGCAGCCGCTCTTGCCTGTGAGCCGCAGCCAGTTCCTCCGCGATTCGGCGGCGCCTGTCTTCGATCTCGTGCCACTCGTCCGCACGGCGGTTGAGCGACTCCCACGTGCTGTTGTCCGAGGGGAAGCCGCTGGCAAAGCCTGCATTGAAGAGCCAGTCGAGCACCGTGGCGAGTCTCGCGAGTCCGTACTGCGCGTGCCGCAGGGCAACCTCGAAGTCTTTCGGCTTGTTGGCGCGCTCTGATGCCCAGCGGATTGCCATAGCCTTGACGGCGGAGGCCTTCTCGAGATCGGCCGCGGTGCGCCAACGCCACCGCCTGCTGCCTTCCAGGCGGGACATCACGTCGGGAAGGTCGCCTACCAAATGGACGGGCAATCCGAGACGGCGGGCGGCCTGAAATTGACCCAGGCGCTCGGCCAGGATGCTGGGCACGCCCGACGGCTTCGCGTTGCTCTGGAAATCCGAACGATTGTGGGCATCGACGCTGACCAGGCGTTTGACCTGCAGCGGCTTTAGCGACAGCAGAGCCTTCCAGTCCGACTTTGAAAAACCGACCTGCCGCAGCGCTGCGCGGATGGCAAAGAACTCAGTGCCGAGAGTCGCGCGCTGGCGGGCTGAGCCCCAGCGCCGACGCTTGGGTTGCTGTGCAATGAACTGGTGCAAGACGGGCAGAAGGGCCGGCATCTCGCGCTCGACTTGCCGGTACAGCGCCAGATGCCAGGCCACCTGGTTGTAGTCGTCCCAGGAGAAGTTGACACCGGCGCGGACGCCTTTCATGGTGAGCGCTGCGATGTCGCGATCTATGAACTGCTTCCAGATCATCCGCGAGAACTGCGCGGCGCGCGGCCTCAATGGATCTTGGCGCAGCAGCTTGTGACGAATAAACGCGTCGATTCCGAACATCAGCAAGGCCGACTCGGGCGCATCGGGGTCGGCCTTGCGGCGGCCCCACTTCGCCGCTGACGTTCCTTTCGTGCTGACGCGCATCAACTCTTGATCGCCGGTTGGCTCCGGCAGGACAACGTCGTGTTCATCGAGGTTGAATTCCTGGCACAAAGCGTCGATGAATTGCCGTTTGGCGACTGCGTTGCGCAAGCCGGTGAGCTGCAGCGGCGTCACGAAGGGCGTACCAAACCACGTGTACGAGATGCAGCCCGTGCGGCGATCCAGGCGCAGGACCTCATGGCCGTAGTAGTAGATGCTGCGACTGCACGGGCGCTCGCGCAGCTCCGGCTCGTGCGTGCAGTTCAACATGCGGCGTGCGCAGGCGATGTCGATCAAGAACGCTTGGAGTTGTGCCGGTGGTACCGGGCTGGCCGCGGTGTGGCAATAGGCCATGCCGCCCTCCGCTGGCGCCGTGTGGGGCAGCAATGCCTTACGCCTGCGCAGCGAGCGTTCCTCGGACGCGGACAGCGTCAGGCGTTTGCTGAGCACCAGGAAGCCTGATGGCAGTACCAGCCGTGGCAGCTTCTCTGGGGGCTTGAGGGCAGAGTTCATGCTTGCCGTGCGCTCTCGTGGCCACGGCTGTGGGCGCGATCGTCATCAACATGGAGTTCACCCTGACGTGGCGACTGAAGCAAAGCATGCTGCTCCTGAAGCCACACGTCCGCGCCGCAGTGGTAGTAGAGTGCCCCGCGGTCGGCTTGGTCATTGGCCAACGAGCACACGGCCGCCGTCAACGGCTTGTTGGCCAACGGGCCCGAGTAGCCGCCCAGACGCGCCGCGCTGCCGAGATAGCGCACGCTGTGCATCAGACCGTTGCGGCTGATCCAATTCGTGATGTGCCCGTTGCTGTCGGCCACGTAGCCGAAGCTGCTGGCCAGGTCGCGATCTGGCATGCCCTCGTCGCGCCACTGGTCGAGGTAGCCCTGGTGAAGCTCTTGCGCCTGTGCCAGCGACTCGCACGGCGTCCAGTCAAGGCTGCTCAACCGCACTTGGGCACACGGGGCGTTGGGCGCCGCCGCTGAGGAAGAGGTCAACTGGAACAGGTGCAAGCCGTAGAGAGAAACGCGCTCGGTGGCCGGCAGGGCGTTGTAGTGAGCGGCAGCGGTGGTCGAGTGGGTCATGATTTCAGCCGCGCCCAGGCGCGCTCTTGTTGATCTCGGCGGTGTGGGGATCCCGGGAGGCCTGGGAGTTGGACTTCGTGCTCGCCGGGCGGACCTGCCCGGTACGCACCCAGCGAGCGATCCCGAGTTCGCAGGCGCTGGTCAGCGCGACGCCGTTGGCCATACCTCGGTGGGTCTTGCGCAGCTCGCAACCGCAGAAGCATCGCGCCCGGGAAGTCTTGGGCAGTGGTTCGCAGTAGCGGACGTGGTCGTGCGACGAACCGTGCTGGCCCCAGCCTTGCGTGCCGCCTTTCATGGCTGCGGCGAGGGCCTGGCGACTCAGTTGGTTCATCGCGGGCATGACGTCAGCGTAGGGTCGGCCCCGCCCATTCTTGAGAGCGGAAAGTGGTCGTGGTCGACTGGATTTGAGATTGCTGGCTTTGCGGGCCCGGGCCGGCCAATCAGTTGGTCACGCACGTCGACCAGGACCGAGTCGCGCCTGATTTGGCGCCAGCGCGCCCAGAGCAGCCGCAGGTAGTCCGTTGGCGGCACGGCTGCGGGGAACGCGCCGAGGCGGTACACGTCGTTGACGCCAACCAGCACCGTCATGCCATCTTCCAGTACGCCCAGCGTGATGGCGTAGCCCACGGGGGTCGACAGTTCCTTGGCCATGAGTTCGATCGCATGCGCCAGCACGGCCTCGTCTGGCGTCGGTGCGCTCGGGTATCCGCAGTCGGTGCGCATTGAGCCGATGACCTGGCCCTCTAGGACGAAGTAGCGTCGCTCGCTGACGAAACGAACAGGTTCCGAACACCAAAGGGGTGTGGACTCAGGCAGCGCGCGAAGGAGACGCTCCTGCTGCCAGTTGTGCGGGGTGTAGTCGATGGCCCAGCGACGGCTGTCCGCGACGTATCCCGCGAATGGGTTTCCATGCACGGGCTTGATGAAGATGGGCCGGCGCGAGCCGTGCGCCATGCGCCTCGTGCTGCGCCACAGGCGACGGCCCAGCAGTGGCATCAGCGTCTCAGGGTAGGAAAGCCGGTCGGGTGGGCGAATGCAGCGCGCTCGCATCACAGCGTGGACAAACTCGGCCGGACCGATCGGAAGGCCTGTCAGGTCCGTCTCTGGGTGATCCAGCACGTTCACACCTACGGCCTCGATCGGGATGGCGTGGATGCCGCACGCCCGCTTGATGCCCCAGACCGCCGGACTGTTGTCATTGACGGCGCGCACGACTCGGCACGGCAGGTCGGTCTCGGGCAGCTCGTGCACCGGTGCCGGCCGCGGGGTTGGTGCGCCGGTGACGACCGTGACGTTGTTTTGGAAGGAGGTAGCTGCGCCTGTCCGGGCGGAAGCAGCTTGCGCTGCGTCGAATAGCACCTGCACCTCCGGCCGGTAGGAGGCTGGCGCTGGTGCTACCGCCGGCGCGGGTTCTAGCAGCTCGCGCGCGCCGTCACGCCGAAGCGAGGGCAAGGGGTCGATGGGCCAGGACGCGCTCATAGTTCGAAGAGACGAGGGCTGAGAGACAACGGCCTGGCGCGAGGCGTCAGGTCAGTGCCCCAACCAGAGGTACAACCCCTGGAAGCTCATGAGCAAGTAGATCGAGTGCAGCAGGACCAGCACGCGCAGCTTGGTGCGGCGCTGCAGCGTGACCAGGGCGCAGTTGCTGACGATCCAGCAGACGAAGCCCACTGGATTGCGCTCGTTGATGTAGTGCTGGCCCAGCAGGCCCATGCCGGCGCCGATCACCTGCAGCCAGGTGTTGAACTCGAACAACTTGCTGCGCCAGCTTGCAGGGACGACGGGCTGGGCTGGCAATGTCGTTGCCGCGAGTTGCGCAACGCACTCGTCGCGGACAAAGGTCTCGACGACATGCACGGCGGCCGCATGGTTGAAGGTCTCCTTCCAGGAACTGGAGAGCAGGGCGCCGGCGTGCGCGAGCAGGCTTTCGCGCGCCGGCTCGGAGAAGTGATCCCAGGTCTGCAGCTCGACGCAAATCTGCGCGAGGTTGCCGCGAACGTACGTGCGCATGAGTGCGTCGCCGTCCTCAGCAAGTTCCGCGCGATCGCATCTCGCGAAAGCCGTCGAGAACCCCAGTGAGTGAGATGCCGGCGCGTCATGCGTCAAGGGAAGCAGCAGATCGAGGGTGCTCATGGGGTCTCCAGGCAACCAGTATATTTCGCAGCGTGACGTATGCGCAAACGCAATCGGCGGTCCAGCTTATTCCCCAACATTGACCGCCGATGACCTGGAGTCGACCCGGTGGCCGATGCACCGGAAAGGTGCCGGCCAAGTGCTTTCGAGATTGATTGCGCCAGGAAGATGACGCAAGTTATGCAACGTTGCAAACCGTGTGCATCGCAGGTACGCTGCGAACAGAATAAAAGCGCAAAAAAGAAGCCTGCGGGGACTGGCGACGAGAACGAACAGCGCATCCAGTCGTCCGTTTTGTCGCACAAAGAGGGTTCACCGTGAGTTCGCTTTTGATGTTCTTGATTGCCGGTAGCGTTGCCGGCGTGTTGGCCGGTTTGTTCGGTATCGGTGGCGGGCTGGTTATGGTGCCGGTGCTGGTGTTCGCCTTGGCTTCGCAGGTGCCGCAGGACAGCGTGATGCCGCTAGCGCTCGGAACCTCGCTCGCTGCGGTGGTGTTCTCCTCCGCTTCGAGCGCCTGGGGCCACTACAGGAAGGGCGCCGTGCAAATGGCTCTCGTACAAAAAGCAATGCCCGCGCTGGTGGCTGGCGCCGTCGTTGGTGCCATGGGCGCTGCGTGGGCGCCCCGCCAGGTGCTGGTCGTGTGTCTGGCCTTGTTCCAGTCGCTGCTGTGCATCTACATGGTTCGCAAGACGTTCTGGCAGAAGGCCGCTACGCGGGAGAACGAGCAGCGTCCCCCTTCTGGGGCGGTACTGGGAGGCGTTGGCCTGACCTGCGCCCTATCGGGCATCGGCGGTGGAACGATGGCGGTGCCGTACTTCCGGTATCTGGGTGTCGCACCCTTGAACGCAGTCGGTACGGCCTCGGCGCTGGGAATACCGATTTCGCTCTCGGCGGCTATCGGCTTCATGGTGGCAGGCCTGGTACAGGGGGTGTCGTTCCCCAACAGCGTCGGCTTCGTGAACTTGGTAGCTCTGGCCGGAATGGTGCCTGGCGTTCTGCTGGGTGCGCAACTGGGCACCGTCGTAGCGCACCGCATGGCTCCCAAGCTGCTGATGGGCCTGTTCTGTGCCTTCCTCGCGCTGTCCGCGACGAAGGCTGTGCTGCATCTCCTCACCTGACCACAAGCCAAGGGCCAAGATCGTGAAGAAGCTCGTCAACAGTCTTCGAGTTTGGCGGTTCAGGGGTGTGACGCCGGTCGTCCATCCTTCGGCCTACGTGCACCCGAGCGCCGTGCTCATCGGTGATGTTCACATTGGCGCCGGGTGCTACATCGGGCCGGGCGCCGTGCTGCGCGCCGACAACGGGCCGATCCGGATCCACGAGGACGCCAACGTACAGGACGGCTGCATCGTCCACGGCGCGCCGGGCGGCACCACCATCGTCGAGCGCAACGGCCACATTGGCCATGGCGCGGTGCTCCACGGCTGCCACATCGGCGAGAACGCCTTCGTGGGCATCAACAGCGTGGTCATGGATCGCGCGATCATCGGGCGCAACTCTTGGGTTGCCGCCATGAGCTTCGTGCGCGAAGGAACCGACATTCCGGCCGGCATGCTCGCCATGGGAGCGCCCGCGAAGGTCGCGAAAGAGCTGACCGAGCGCCAACTCCAGGGCAAGGTCGGATCGACCGCTGGCTACGTCGAGTTGGCCCTGCAGGCCGAGGCGCATTCCGAGCTCGTCGCGCCACTGAAGATGGTGGAGGACGCGGAACGGCGTGTCCCTTCGGCGGCGGGGAGGCGGAGGCGCCATGCCTGGTTCAGCGCGTGGCGAGGTGTGCCCAAGGATCAGCTCGCACAGACGGCTGAATCCCCGCGATGAGCGAGCGGAATCGCCAACTTCGCGCTCAGGTGCGAGTCGAGGACGCAACCGTGCGCCGGGTCAGGGCACTGGTGGCGCCCCGAACGGCTCGCCCGAGCGAACCGGCACCGATCCGTGCGGACAAGGACGTTTCCCACCCAGCGGACATCTGCAGGCCTTCGTACGTCGCCCGTGCCACACATGTGGGGCGCTTTTTCCGCGCCAAGCACTTGGCGAAGCTGCCGATCGAGGTTCGGAGCGGTCAGTCGGTGGGCATCGTCAGGGCCCTTGGGCTCGAGTTCCCAGTCAATGCCCCGTGCGCTGGCTGGATTGATGCGTTTGACTTGCCTTGTGGCTCGCCGGTGGGATACGGGCAGTCAGTGGCAACGCTCAGGACGACTGTACGATGACCACACAAGTGTTGGTTCGCTCGATCGCCGTTTCCTTTGCTCGTCGCCGGCCACACGCTGTGGATGCGCACGCAGGATCGGCGGCGCTGCGCGGTCTGTGCGCGAGCGGCCGTACGAGCGGCCCCGCGGTTGACGCCGGCCCCGCCCCTACCCGCCCCAGCAGCCGAAAGCCACTTCATGACCAACCCATTGACGCCCGCCCAACAGGCCATGCTCGACAACGCACGTGCCGAGCATCTCTACCTGCGACAGAGCCAGGCTGAAGATGGCTTCGAGCTGGGCGAGATCGAGACCTCGACCGTGACCGACGAGGAGTTCACGGCGTTCTTCCCGCTGAATCTGGACGGCAGGACGCTCGTCTTCACCTATTCGTTGGGCTTCGACGTCGACGAGAACGGCTACGCGCCGTATGCGCACGTATCCGGAGGAGACGTCGAGAACCCGGAGCAGTTCTCGACGAAGGTACTCGGCGACATGAACTACGCTCGTGATCAGGACGAATTGCTGGCCTCGGTGCGTGTGGTGGGCCACGTCGCCGGCAACGCCCGTTTCGAGGGCTTCCAGTGGCTGATGAAGCCTGCTGAGAACCAGACCCAGAAGCCACGCGCCTGCTGATACGCAGCTGATCGAAGGACACCTCATGCCTGCCTATTCCCTGAAAGAGCTCGGCGCTGCCGCGATCACCGAGCTCGAAGACCTGGAACTCGACCACGACGAGTGGGAGGACTTCCGCAACGCACCCGAACTCGATCGCCTGGTCGCGCGGTACGGCTCGGTGCAAACGGACAACTTCGCGTTCGCCCTGCACCAGGCCACGAGCTGGCCGATGGTGGCCATCGCGGCCGCCAAGGGCCCGCTGATCAGGATGAATGTCGACGAACAGGGCCGTCTTGTCGGCGCCTACGGATACAAGACGCAGCAGCAGTTGGGCACGCTGTTCGGTGTGCCGGAGGTGACCTGTACACCGGTCTCGACGGTGGCTCACAACCTGGACAGCGACGAAGCCGTTCGCCGTGTCCTGGGCGCCATGGAGTGGATGATCGAGCCCCCGTTCGTCGCGCTGCGCCCTGTCCTCGCGAAGCTGGCCAAGGCCGGCGAGTTCTTCGGGGATGCCGACCCTGTGCAGTCGTCGACCGAGCGCGACGACGCCGAGCGGCCTTGAGCAGCCTGCGCCGGCGCTTGTGCTTCCTGCCGGGCTTGGTGCTCGGGCTCTTCATCGTGGGCGCAATGCCTGCCCACGCCGGCGACGGCGACGGCGACGGGATCTCGAACATGTTCGGACTCTTCAAACGCAAGATGCCCAGGCTGCCATCGACGGTGGCGCCGCGGGTGCGCGCGACGCTCAATGAGCGAGGTGCGATGCCTCGCTCCGAGGGGCAAGCGCAGGACACCTTGTGTTCGACAGCCCGCGTCGACGGCATGCCGCCGTCCGGTCGCTTCGTTCCATCGGAGTTCGATGGCGTGACGCACTCCGCACTGCGCGTGCGCAGCGCACCCGGCCTCCCGGCCCTGGGCATCGTCAACGTGGGCGCCGGAATCGGCCGCCCGTTGTTCTGGGAGCTGGCCTCCAACGCCGACCCGGCGTTCGTGCGCGAGATGCCGGTCATGGTCGACCCGAGCAAGGGAAAGTGGATCACAGGTCGAGCCATCCAGGCCGCTGTTCTGCCCGGCAACCTGCTAGCCGTGGGCCTGGCCTATTTCTCAGGCGACAGCTACCAGACCGTCATGCTCCTCGATCGCGTGACCCACGAGGCGCGTAACTTGGGGGACGTGACCTACGGTGGCGCCGCGAGTGACACGGTGGGTGGATCCAGCAGCTTGATCGACACCCGTTTCGCCGGCGTCGATCGCACGCTGTTGATGTTCCACACCGGCGAGATGTGGCTGCGCGACGCGCACTATGCGCGGGAGTACGACCACATCGTCGTTTTTTCGCCGACCCACCCCCAAGGCCTTGAGGTGCTCGAGCTCGGCATCGACGACGGCAACGTCGCCGAGTGGCGCGTCAAGGACAAGGTGTTGTGGCTCACGACTCTGGACCCGCGGCTCGAGAAGCCGAAGAAGCGGTTCTGGTCGTTGGATCTGTCGAGGGTGCTGTGAACGTACGCAGCGCGACGCTGATCCTGTCGACGATTCTCTTGGCGCTCGGTGCTGGGTGCGCTGTCCACACGACGCCGCCGGCGTCCGACATCGACCTGCAGGCTTACTTGCAGCGCCGGGAGATGTGCGACCACATGCGCGGCGAGTTTCCCGATCCGCCCGATCCCGATCGCATGCGCGAGCTCAACGAGCAGGTGGCCATCTACTGCCCCGGCTCCGACGCGCAGCTCGCAGCGCTGAAGCACCGCTACCGCGACGACGCCGCAGTGTCCAAGAAGCTCGAGGCCCTTGCACCTGAGATCGAAGGTCATCGCTGACTAGGAATGACGGGCTCAAGCTAGCCACTACATCCGCGCCATTGAAGCGACAGCAGCGGCATAAGAAGCGATGCTTCCCGCGCAGGCTTCTCTGACGGCGCCAGCGTCTGCGGCTACGTCAAGATGCTTCGCCTTTTCAGGTGTTTGGAAATACGTCTTCATGTATTGGCCCGCGCCTGATCGATTCATCGGACCCAAAAATCCTTCGCAGTGATTTAACGATGGAATTTTGAGGATGTAATCCTGAAGTAACGCGCCTTGATAACAAGCAAATAGGAACAACCGCCTAGCACCGGCATGATTTAAATACGTGGCCAGTTGCGTGTTATTGATCACGTTACCAATCTTGGTTTTGGAGTCAAAAGTTCCAAAAATAACGAATGCTTTGTTCCTTACCGTCGAAGCGTCGTCATAGCGTTTACTGCCATGCGCGAAGAGCCACACATCACCATCATGCTGTGGTACCTGTCCGTAGACGCTTAAGTTGCCGTGGTCATCGCAGTCAAACTCCAAGATGTGTGCGGATGGAAAGTCCGACGGTAGACTGCTTCTGATACTCGCCTTCCAAGCATCACCTTTGGCACACAAAATTAGGCACGGCATTATTCCATCTCCCTTACTCTTGTAAATTAACGGTTGCGCCGCAGGGTAGAACATGCGGACATTATTAATGTACGCTAGTCTTGATTAATCGTTCGCACTTCGCTGGCACCACGAACTAGGGGCTAAGAAGCCAAACCTACGCGGCTGCAAGACTAACCCGGATATTTCTGACGGCTAAGCGCCCGAGCCGCCGCAAATTCTGAGAGCAGTCCTACTGCGTGACGTGGTGCACACTGCAACTTTTCCATTGAAGGAGCACGCGCATGACAGGTGGCAAGAAGCAGACGGGCCGGGTATCCGACGACATCGCGGAGGTCTTGCGGGCGCACGATGTCGAGCCGGACAACCTTGACTCGTTCATGGCGCCTTCGTCTCCTGAACGTCCGACAACGTCACGCCGTCGGCCAAGTAGCGCCCCAGGCCGATGCGCTTCATGAGCGTCGGCGTGCGCGGGCCGCTGCGAGGGTAGCCGCCATTGAGCAGCCGCCCATGGACGTCATACAGCCGCACCCATTCGCGCGCCGTGCCCTTGCATGCGGGTCGGGCCGGGCTTTCGGTGCACGTCATCACCACGGAGACGAAAGACCGACCGTCGTTCGACGTCAAGCAGGCCCACCCGGTGGCGGCCGCGTCGCGTACTTCGACGCCTTGCAAGAAGGGCTGGCGCAGTGCGTGCGCATCGAGTGAGAGCTGCGCGCCTGCGGGGCCCGCGATCTTCTGCGATAGGGGCTGCCTGGGCTGTTCCGGGACGTCAAGGTTCTCGGTGCGCGCAGTGAAGGTCTCCGCGCCGCATTCGAGGTGGCCGAGCCAGACCTCGACAGGCTCGGCGGCCGGGTGTCCGCTCGCGCCGATGGCGGAGCCGACTGCCGTCGCTGCGGCCAGGACGGCGATCGCCGGCCCTGGCGCCAGGAGATACTGGAGTGGGTTCACTCGAAGACGTCGTTCTTCGGCGGTCGCTTGCCGGGGTACATGGCCTTGTAGTGGGCCCGGATGCCGGCATTGAGCTGCTCGCCGAACCGTTTCGTCACGGACGCCGGGTTGAGCTTCTTGGCGTGCTCGTAGCGCTCGATGTTGGACTGGTCGCCCTTCCACAGGCACAGGACGAAGCTTTCGCGCATCTCGCCGGTGCCGAACAAGCCCTCGGCGTCCATCTCCTGGAGCGCCTGGATGCACAGATCGAAGCTCTTGAGGACGCGCGGATCCCACCACTCGTCGTCGAAATCGTCGTCGTCCTCGTCGTCGCCGGACAGCTCCTGGTTCTCCTCCAGCGCGGGGTCGAGGCATTGGATCAGCTTGGCGGTCTCCGGCAGCATTTCGCACCCGATCTCGTGCAGTGGGGAGTCGCACGGGCTCCAGCGCAGGCTCTCGTGGATCAGCGTCCGATCCTTGCCCTTGAAGTGCTCGGTGGCGGTCACGTAGCGCTCGGTGACCTTGTCGAGGCCGGCGTTGCTGAACGCGGTGACGTTCAGGTAGCTCAGCTCGCTGGTCGTGTAGATGCCGAACCCGTACAGGCCCTCGGCGCCGTGATCGGACTGCAGGCGGGCCCAGGCGGCACGCAGCTCGGTGCGCAGCGTCGTCAGCAGGAGATCGGGATCGAACGGAATCGGGTCAGGCGTCGTGATCATGGGGGCGGGGGTGAACGGTGATGACGTCTAGAAGTCTAGTCTGGAATGGGTATTGCGCAAAAAGAACTTGTGCGCAAGACTGCGATCATGAAGAACCTCATGCAAATCCCTCAGTATCTCCGCCTCGGCACGCCGTGGCTGTTGGCGATCGCGATGCTGTCGCTCAGCGCCCGTGCGACGTCGCCACCGCCGGCGCCTAGCGCCACCGATGCGGAATCCTTCATGGCCGGCATCTTCGCGGGCTACTCGGATCCTTCGCCTCCGAACCTACTGGGAGCGCAGGCAGACCTCGTCTTCACGCCCCAGCTCACCGCGCTGATCCATCTGGCTGCCGATCAGGCTCATGGCGAGGCCGGGGCGCTCGACTACGACCCCGTCTGCGGTTGCCAGGACGCGGACGTCTCGCGCGTGATGGTGATGGTCGCGGCGCGGCCGCACGCCGCCGGCGCCGAAGCGGTGGTCGACTTCGTCAACGCCGGCCGTCACTCGACGATCCGTTTCGACCTGGAGGCGGTGCAAGGTCAGTGGCGCATCGCCGACGTCCACGATCCGAGAATCGACAGCATCCCGAGCCTTCGCGAGTTCCTGAAGCGATCTACGACACGCCACTCCCGAGAGCAACTGCACCGGCAGGCACTGCAATAGGTCGCGGCTGGCTCTTGAGCGGCTTGCGGTACGTGGCCGGTCAGCTTGCGCATATGCGCGCCGCGCACGCCAGGCATAACAGCTCCAGGTCACCCATCGACGGAACGGTGAGCAGGCTCTTGTCCAGGGCGGCGCCGAATACCGTCAGCATCCCCTTCATGCGCTCCGCCTGATCCTGCACCGAGTTGGCTAGCGACTTCTCCGCGGCGGCGGAGCGCGGGCCGCTGTCGACCAGAAAGTCCTGCGCCATATGCTCGATCATGTCGAAGCTGCCGCAAAGCGCTCGCAGCACCTGATTCGTCGGCGGGTTGCCCGGGCCGCGCAAGGTGAGCGGATCCGCCAAAGCCTCCCCCATCCAGGCGCGGTACCGGATTGCGATGAATCCCAGCCGCTCGATCGAATCGCTCGGGCTCGCTACAAGCCCGCATGATCCACGCGCAGGAGCTGCCGGAAGCTCGGCCGACGGGTCGGTGCGGGGACGCACGACATGGGAGGGATCGTCCTTCAGCCTAGCGACGGCCGCGTAGCCGCACGGGATCCAGTGACGACTGCCGTCGGTGTTCGCCGCGCTGTACTCCCAGGGGGCAACGTCAAGCGGCGGCCAGAACCGTGCGGTTTGTGCAGGTTCAGTCGTCGTGGCTTGGGTGTGATCTTCTGCGGTCATGGTTGCGCGGGTGGGAAGGTCGCGGTGGCCGAATCGACCATCTGGTTCTGGTTGACGTCGTAGACCCAGGCGGCGGGCTTCAGCAGGGCGAGCATCGTGAACATCGTGATCCTTTGGGGGTCGTCAGCCGCGCTTTCACGGGCGACGCTTTGTCGGCCGATCGAAAACTTTCCTGAACCCGATGCCCACGGAGAGCGCGATCAGGATCACCAGCGGCGTCATGAACAGCGTTCCCAAGTACGAGAACCCTCGCTGGCACGTGTCATAGGCGCCAAAGGCCCCGAGTGCGACAGCGACAGCGAGCGCTTTGTCCAGTGCAGCCTGCTCGCGCCGCGTGCGCTCGGTTCGTCCGATGGGCGAGTCGGCCTTCGCCTGCTGGCTCTCGGTGAGTTCAGGGGTTTTCATGGTCTGCGATGCAGCTATTTCGATCCGATCGAATCGAGAACTTTCAGCGCTTCCTTCAGGGTCGCCCGGGTCTCCGAGCGATAGAGCTTGGCTGCGTCGACACGCTTGCCAGCCTTGAGCAGCGCGGCGCATTTGTCCAGTAGCGCGGTGGCCTTGGCCTCGCGCTGCTCCTGCTTGAAGGGGTTTCCGGTGGGCATGAAAATCAGTCTACAGACCGTCGTCATTGGCTCCAAATCGATCCCAGGTTGCGCAAGGAATTCGCAAGCCGATCAGTGGCGTGTCGGATCGGTCGGAGCGAGGTAGAGATCGAGGCCCTGCGATTGGCTCGCGGCCCCGTCCGGATTCGCGCGGGCCAGCTCCGCGCCTTCCTGCAGGCCGATCTCCAAGGCGATGCCGGGGTTGCCCTTGAAGAGCGCCCAGGCGTCTGCAGGGACGGCCGAGTCGGCACGCTCCAGCCACAGCGCGCGGGCACGCTCGGTCAGGCCGTTCCACCAGGCCATCCCCATGGACTCGTCGGCGGCGGGTTCTCGATCGATGGGCATACTGCCTCCAGTGCGTGCTGTTCGGATCACGACAGCGTTGTGGTGTTGTCGACCACCAGGCGCAAGCCTCGCGTCCCGAGTGGAGCCGTTTTCGGCAGCACGCGTCCGACGAGGCCGCCGTACGCGTTGAGCACGACTCTGTCGGTGTGGTCGAAGAGAGTGAGCGCGTCTCGGAGCGGGCCGGAGTCGGCGCCCATCGAGGGCAGGTAGACGTAGACCTCCATGCCGCGCGCCCGCAGGAGCATCTCTGCATCCCGGCGACGAGATTCGACATCAGCACGTTGCCACTTCCGCCAGGCCCAGTCGACGACCGAACCTGCGGCGAGCGTGGCGAGTACCGCGCCAGCCATCGCCATCGACGTTGTTGCATCCATATCTCAGTGGTCTCCGATGGTCAGGGTTTTTCTGCAGACGGGCGAGGCAACGAGGCAAGCTCAGCTTCCGTGAAGCCGAGGTAGGCTGCGCCGTGGCGTTCGATCAACTCGGGGAGCTTCATCGAGGTCGAGTCGTTGAGGAACGCAGCAAACTTCAGCACCTCCAATCGGTCCGATGCCGACACGCCCATTGCGTCGAGTCGAGCTTCCATGGCCGTCGCACCATTCGTGCTGCTCGGGGCGACCCAGTCAAGCACCGGCGGCGGCGGGTCGATCTTGCGGGCCTTCCCTCGCCCGGCAGCGCCCGCGCTCGCGCGGGTTGCCGTAACGCGCCGCACGGTTCCAGGCGTTGTCGGGGGCGACGCTTCCGTGTCCGGCTTGGGCACCTTGCTTCTAGATGTTGTCGTCGTGGCGGCCGCCTGGGGGCCGACGTTCATCACGAGGCCGCAGTCCGGCACGACCGAGTACAGGAAGGGCCACGGCGCGCTGAGGCGTCGCCGGTAGGGATTGGCCAGGTCGTCGTCCTTCATGGCGCAATCAGGAGGCTGCGAAGTCGACGTCGCGCAGCTTCAGCTCGCGCAAGCCTTGCCATATCCCGTGACACGCGCCGCAGTTGATGCGCGTGCCTCTGGGCGCCTCGACGACGCCGGTTTGCCCGATGGACGGGTCGTTGCCGTCGAGTCCGCACAGGGTCGCGTAGTCGGGGCCACCGACGCAGGGAACGTGCCATTCAACGGTGCCATCGCATTCGACACCGACCACCTTCGTGCTCATGTTCATTGCCTGTTTCATGGGCTCAACGAGCCCGTCAAAACCAGTCTACAGACGGTCTGAGGTTGCTCAAAATCAAGAGTAACGCCATCGCTGCGACGAGTATCCTGGCGGCCCCAGCCTAAGCGCTAGAGATCTTTGTAGGTGAGACCACGTGGCCATAATGCATCCGCGGGTCCATTGAGCACGAGAGGCATGGCATGGGACGAGGAAGGTGGGGTTCCGGCGGAGGCTCCGGCGCTAAGGGTGCGCACCTCAAGAGCATGGGTTCGTACGAGATGCACGCCTGGCGCGACGCGTCTGCTATCGCTGATCTGATGGACGACCTGGTCGGCGCTTCGAAGGCGCGCGGGATATACGAGCGCATAGAGACAGAAGAGGTCTGGAAGTACGAAGAGGCGATGGAGGCCGCGATCGCCGAATTCATCGGCCGCAGCGAAAGCCAGCGCCCGGCGGTCATCCGCAAGCTGTCTGACGACACGACTCGCGTGTGCTTCATGACCTTGGCAATACTTGGCTGCGTCCGTGCAAGGGACCTGATGGAGTTGCGCGACCGCTACCGCGAGTTGCTGGCGCCGGGACGCGGGAACCGGGAAACCGTGCGTGGCCTGTATGCATTCTCCAACGAGGTTCAAGGCCTCGTCAGCTACGACTGGCCGGACGAAGTTTTCTCATCCTTGGGACTCGACGATGGCGACGATCAATTCGATGGCGAGGATGATCCAAATGGGGAAGGCGCCAGGGAACAGAAGGCGCCAGCCGCCACGATGCCGCTAAAACCGACAATCCCGCCGCCTCCGCCTCCGCCTCCGCCGCCGCCGCCGGTGCAGACAGCGGACTGCACGGAGGTGCTGGTCACGATCGGCAAGTCCGACACGGTGGCCGCACGACCCGGTGCCGAAGGAGGCGCCTGGAAACTCCAGTTGATCGAGGATCACAGCGACACGGTGGTACTGACGCTGCTGCCGCACGAGCTTCCGCGGCACGCCTTGGTCGCGCACCTGGCGAAGATGGGAGAGGTTTCATGGGGCCGGCTGCCGACCAGGCTCCTGTTCTCGGACAGCCAGCGAGAGTTGGGCGCAGAAGTCAATGCAGCCGCTGGGCGCGAGGTCGCCGCGTTCATGCGCAAGGGGGTGCTGTCGATGGCCTGCATGAAGTGGCCAGAGGAACTGCTGCGGGCACTGAAGCGAGAACTGGAACTGATCGGCGAGCCGATGGTCACTGCAAAGGAACTCATCGACTGCAAGGCGTACGTGTTTTCGACGTCGAACGCTGACCCGAAGGAAGCGTGGCAGGAACAACGTGACGATCTCGAGCGGTGGATCAAGACCATCCTCGCGCATCGGGGCCGGTGGGTGGGGGAGATCAAGGTCGAGAAGTCACCGTCGCGCAGAGTGTTATCTGAAGGCCGCGATCTGGCCAAGGCTAAACGGACGGTGACCAAGCTCGCAAGCGCACAGCGAACTTCGTATGGCGACGCGCTGTACGAGATTTCCCAGGCTCTGCTGGCTTGGCGCAACGGAGACCTGAGCACGAAGGAGGCGAGACTGGCTGCAGCGCGAGCGTGGGTCGAGTACCGGTTCCGCACGGCGTCAGAGCGAGACCGCGGTCAATACCAACTCGGATTCGAACTCAACGAAGGCTTCGGCGCGAGCTCGGCGGAGAAGGACTTGCTGGAGGCCGGTGTGCTTCATCTGCTGAACGGTCCATTCGATTCGGGCCGACTTGCGCAGACGTCGCCGGAAGACGCCCCCTACCCTGGCTGGCGGGCGCCCGCACGGCAGCGCGGATGGTTTCATGCGTGGTGGTGCGTGCTCGAGGTGGCGAATCCGGATGACTTCGGTGACCCACGCACGTGGCTGCCGCCCGACAAGGCTCTTGCCGACGCCGCTTGTGGAGCGATGCCGGGGAAGGTGACCCTTCGCATCAGCGGCTCGCTGGTTCCCCTGCACCGAGAGTCCCGAACTGGTGACCAGGCGTGGTCCGACGCAGACTCAACGGATTGTCAGGGTCATGGTGGACAGTTAATCTCATGGATCGACGGCGTCAGCTCCTACTACGCCTCATACGACGGCTACAAGGCCGGCGATGGCTGTACGCGCTATGGCTTGCTGGTGGTGGCGCACGGACAGACTGAGGAGACGGTCATCGAGGGGCGGAAGGCATGGGGCAACGCTGCAGCGAAGCTGGAGGCTCGGATCCGGGAGCAGGACGTGCGCGGAAAGCGCGCAGCGCCGCCGCGGTCCTTGAGGGTTTCAGTCACTACGGAGAACTTCTTCGAGAGCCTCGTGGTCACGCGCGAGCGGCTTGCGTTGATGGCGGGCAGGACTTGGGACGGGACAGCTCACAGGGCGGTGTCCTCGCAAACCGGGTGATCTGGTTACCGGGATCTGCTGGTGTTCGAGAGACGATCTTGCTGAGGAGATTGAGATGGGAGACGCCAAGAGAAAGAAGATGGCAGCGGCAACATGGCAGCACAGGAGCAATCAAGCCAGGCCGAAGTTCTCGGCTGAGGACATTGACGCAGCCACCTCCGAATGGACTCGACGTAGCTCGCAGCAGACCCGGGCGGAGTTCGACCGAGCGCTTGCCGAGCAGCCGTTCCTGATGACCTACATCGTTGCTCCATACATGAGATCAGGCGGAGTTCGCAAGGAACTGGCTCAGATTGCGCTCGACGTCTTCATGCTGTGCATCCAACTCATGCACAACGCGAGCCTGCATTGGCCTGCGGTTGACGAGGAGACATTCGTAAGGGTCGGATTCCGCGGGGCACATAGCGATACGGAATCGCTTCTTGAGCCAGGCTTGTTGGCGTACTTGGGCCTGCGTCTCAGAACCGTGACTGGACTGCCTCGCGACGACCAAGAAGCCACGGTTGCAAACGCCATTTTTGCGATCGTGTACTGCTGCGCTGAAGCCGCGGCGCAGGCACCGAGCTCACATTGACGCGGCAGCAAGCCACAAGTCACGGCCATTCGTGGTGGCAACCGTCCGCTCCGCACAGCGCTCGCGTAGGTGGATGACTCGAAAAGCGCCTGGTACGGCATCGGATCTTTCCGAGAACCTAGCCTCCAGCCTTGCGATATGCTCGAAAGGAGGCCCGAAGTCTTCGCTCTCGGAACACGCCCGATTTCGCGTGCGTTCAGAGATCGAGTCATGACCGACAAGATGCGAGCCGGCACCATCAGGCCGGCGCAGATGCGGCACCTGCTGCGCGCAACAGCGGCCACGAGTCGCCACCCCGAGCGCGACGAACTGGTGCTGCTCTTGGGCCTCACATGCGCGATGCGCATCACCGAGATTGCCCGCCTGCTGGTCTCCGACGTGCTTCTTCCATCCGGGATGATTCGGCCAGAGGTGTCGCTGCGCGCCGATCACAAAGGGTTGCTCCCAGCGGTGCGTATACCTGACGCACCCGTTGCTGCTGACGGCTAGCGGTGAAGGGCGCTGGCGAAGCACCAGCCTGCGAACTAGGGGAGGACGCAGCACGTGCGCGCCTCCACGGGCCTTGCGCGCCTAAGCTGGCGCACCCGACCCACGGAGAGAGCCTGATGAGCAAGCTGCTGCACTACGCGACGTGTCTGATCTTCGTCGGTATGCAGGGGGCTGGGGCCGTCCATGCGACGTCGGCCGAGCCGGAGGCCACCACGGCCTCGGCCACCATCTTGCAGGGCGCCGCGTCAGCCTCGATGTCCACCACCAAGCCCAAGGCGGGTGGCAAGACGGCCTCGGTCAAGACCGTGCTCGGCTCCGCGTCGGCCACGATGCCGAGCGGCAGTGGCCAGGCAGGGCGCAGGGGGCCACCAGCCCGGCCGGCGCACCCGGCACCGCGCCAGCCGCTCCAGGCGGGCTGCTACGCGCCCAAGCTGAGCAAGTGGTTCAACAGCGGCGAGACCGCCACGTTCTGCGGCCGCACCGAGTCCAACGGCTGCGCGGAGACCCGGTGCCAGCGCTGCCAAAACGGGAAGTGGCTGGAGTCGAGCGTCTGCTAGCAGTATCTCTGGCGGAGCAGGGTAGGGTATCTGGAAGACGCCCGCCAATATACGCGGGTGCGACTCCAGCACCACCGCGAGATACTGGATGCCTTCCCAAGCCAATATACGCAAAGGCGTATCCCGCCACCGCAGCAGCCAAATGCATACTCTGGTCCGCCTGCGGCGGCAACCCCTCAAGTGTGCGCGCTGGCGCGCGCACGAACGACGAGGCGCGCCTTCGCGCGCTGGCCGCTGACGCGGCCCAGCGGCCGGAAACCCCATGATCGAGGCGCGCTGGCGCGCGCAGGGTGACGTGTTGCGCGCCGAAGCGCGCTCTCCTCGTGGAATGGATGTGATCCCGGCTGGCGCCGGGCTGCACCCTTGCTGTGGCGCCGCTGGCGTCGTGCTGCGGCCCGGCCAGAGCCGGCGAGGGCGGTTTTTCCCGGCTCACTTCTCGTCCGACGATCGCTCTTCCGGCGCCGTGCCGCGCGCGCCGCAGCCCCAGTTTCGCTGACGAAACTGGTTCCGATTCCGAACTTGTTTTGCCGCCTTTACACCACGCGGTCGGTTGTACTTTCGCTGTCGAAACCCGTTTCGCTGTCGGACTCTGCGACGATGGCGCTCGCTGGTTCGAGCGCGGATCCGTGGAGGGGGCAGGGCGGCTTCGGCGGCGGACTGGTTTCGCTGACGAGCTTTGCCGACTGAGGCTCGCTGTCCTGTTGATCTCCGCTCGAACCAGCACCCGCGTGCGCGCCTGGCGCCGCGGCCGGCGCGCGCTCTGCGGCCGGGGTTGCTCCGTCGACTTGGCCACCGCCAGCGGCGGCAGTTCGGCCCGGCACGTGGCACCACGCAGAGCGTGGCGCCACGTGCCTGCGAACGAGCTCGAGCGCGGGGCGGGTTGTTCTTGCAAGGCGGCGCGGCGCCGCCGAGGCATGACCTGCGGACGCAGCGTGATTCGCATGCGGGTTGGAGCTGCGTCCGGACCACGTCTGGCGGTCGGTCTCACTCCAGCGACGGTTCACCTTCGGCGGTCGATGCTGGAGCAGGGTGCGAAATTTCCAAAAAGCGAAATTTGGAAAGACGGGCTGCGCCGCGGTGCCGCGGTCCGACGAGCCGGTTGCAGCTCGCTCGGGTCGGCCGGTGGCGGCGGTGCGCCACGGCCGGGGTTGGACTTGCAGCCGCGCCGCTGCGGCGTGCGGCCGTCGCTCGATCTGGATCGGGCGAGGGGCGCCTGGTGGCGCCGTCGACGGTGAGAGGTTGCGGCCGACGGCTTCAGCCGAGACCCTGTGGCCACACCGCACGCGAAGGGCTCAGCGGGCGCGGCGGCGCGCCGGCGGCTGGCTGTGTTTCGGCGGCGGGCGGCGTGTCGCACGCGTCGCCGGATGAGGTTGCGGTGGGGGTTGGATAGGAAGGGGGAAGCGGGCTTGGCCGGCGTTCGCCGGGCAATGCCCTGCACCGGGATGGATCCCTGGGCCAGGTACGCTCCCGCGTATATGGGATACTCCCCTGACGGGAGATGCCGGTAGTTTAGCGGGAATTGACGCGTGATGCGTCAAGGGTATCCCAGGTGCGCCACGGAGTATATGGGAAGGCCAGTATTCAGTGGCGATATACAGCGCATCGCGTATATTGACGGCGGGTTTGCCCTACCAGGCTGGTGCCGCCTGCGGCGGCCGCCCCGCGCCGCACGCTGAAGAACTCCCGCCTGCGGCCGCCGGTGCCGGCCCCTGCCGCTCTGTGGCCATCCACTCGGCCAGGGGCCTCGCCCTAGAATCGATCGCGTCACCACGCGGCAACTGCAGGGAGATTGGCATGGATCGTTGTGACCCCGGAAGGCTCCTCATGGAGGAGACCTACGCCAACCACAACCTGCGCTACGACCCTGCCCAGGCCGATCGCCGGCTCCGCGAGGCGACCTCGTGGCGCACCCGCGTCACGACACCCTTCGCTGCCCTCTGGCTGTTCGTCAAGGGCGGCGTCCGGCTGGCGCGCGGCCACGTCCACGTCCACGTCTTTCGCGACGTCAGCAACATGTACGCCCTCGGCGATCTGGCCAGATGGGAGGTCGGCGATGCGGACGACCTGGAGCACGGCGTGATCGCCGCGGCTCGTGCCGAGGTCGCGCTGCGCAAGCAGCTTGACGAGCGCGCCATGGCGCGCTACCACCAGCGGATGGTCCAGCTGCAACGCGATGAGGCCGACGCCTACGACGCTGACGCTCGCTGAAGAACTCCCGTTCGACTGCTGGATGACCCGCTCGCTGTAGTGCGGTGGCTGCAATCAGCCTTTGCTGACCGGATTGGCGGCTGCTTGTCGCTCACTTGCCGGCTGCGAGTTGTCGGCTTTGCCCTGGCGCATCATTCGTACCTTTCCTTCGCGGACGGCCTTCTCGACGGTAGCAGCCCCTTTGCTGGTGATGCGCAGGACGGTCTTGCCGCTCAGTTCGAGCGGCGCCATCAAGCCAAGCCGCTCGAGCGGCGCCAGAGTCCGCGGGCTGTAGGTCGAGATCGGTTCGACCTCTTTTGTTGAACCTGGCCGCGGTGTGAAATAGCATGCCCAACGCTCTGCCAGCGGCAACGACGCCTGCAGGATGACGATCAAGTTCAAATCCACGATCTCCTTGAAAGCAGTTCGTGGCTTCGGAGGGATCGAGAGCCAGTCCATGGCGTCGTCGGGGCCCGCAACGACCTTCGCCAATTTGGCGTCTTCGGGGCTCGCTTGGCCGTGCGCCAGGCCAAGCCGATATGCAGCTTCCAACGCGCGAGTGATCGCCCCGCCGGTGTCAGCGGGCCGCCTGGCCTTTTTGGCGCTCCGATCCTTCCATACGATGTCGCGGCCCGTCTCGCGAAACTCGCCCTTGCGAATTTCTGAGTCGCGTAGTTGCGGGTTCTTCAAATCAAAAGCCATTGGGGATCATTTCTCCGTGGTTGTGGCGGCGCCGATGGCGCGGTAGGTCATAGGGCGTCGAGCTGCCGGAAGAATGTGGCCACCGCCGGCGGCGCGCCGGCCTCCGACGGGCACTTGCCCTCACAGGCTAGCAACGAGCTCGCCACGGCCCCGCCAGATGGCTCCGTGGCCGCCGCATGAGCAACCAGCAGTGAGGACAGGATCGTGGCCAGTGCTGCGGTGCGACCCGTCGCTTCAGCCACGGCTACGCCCCGCTGCAAATCGCTGCATCGAGCTCGGCGCGCGCCGCGGCTTCGTCGTGCTCAGCCAGCAGCGCGCGCCCGGCGGCCGTCAGCTGCACGTTCAGCGCGTACATCCCCACCCTCCGGTCGACGTCGACGATCAGGCCGACGTCGCGCAACGGCTTGAGAACGCTGCCCGTCTGGCGCGCGAGACCCTGCTCCGTCCACGAAAGCTGATTGCCGGTGCATCCCTCACGCGGGCACAGCGTCTCGACCATCCGCTTGGCGTTGTGGCCTGCGGGTTTGCTGGCCAGGAATCGAAGCACCGCCAGCCTCAATGGGGTCATGTTCAGGGTCATGCGTTCCATCTTATGGACGAAGCGCAGCAGCTCCAAATCGTGATGATCATCGGGAGGGCCGCCCTGCACTCCGTCAGATTGCGAACTCATCCAGGTGCCGGCCCGCGGCCACGGCGGCCGCCAGCCACCTGGGCTTGAGGCCGCGACCCGTCCAGGTCGCACCGCTGTCCGGATCGCGGAACTTGGGAGAAACCTTCCGTCCGGCGACGTTCGAGCCCAGGCGTTGCGGTGACGCCTTGGCGAAGTCTTCGACGGTCAGTCCGTGCAGGGCCATGAGCGAGCGGATCTCCGCGATCGCGGTGTCCCGCGCAGCTGTGCGGATGGCGTTGATTTCCCTGTCCAGGGCGGCCTTTTGTTCGAGCAGTTCCCGGAGCGTCGTCATCGTCAGCCTCGCATCCTCGTCAATTCCGCAGGGACAAGATTGCCGCAGCCTGATGCGCTATCAGTGCCGCGGCCGGCTCGAGCGCACCGCGAGTTGCTGATCCACCGGAACCTCATAGGGCACGCCTGCGTCGAAGACACGTCGCCAGACGTCGCGCCAGCCCGCCTGCGGTGTCCAGAGGTAGGCGAGCACGTCGTCAGGAGATTCCGGCGCGCCGATCAGCACGCCACGGAGGGCCACGGCGTCGCCGGCAAAGAACGCTGCCAGCTCGCTGGCCAGCGCCAACTGACCGGTTGAGACGACCGGCCCCTCGAGCCAGCGATCGCCACGCTGGACATCGAACCGCACCCAGCCATCAATCGCAGGCGCCCCTTCCTCCACCTGTCGAATCAGGTCGGCAGCCAGGGCATCGGTTTCGTCTGGGTCAGAGGGCATTTGGCGATCGTATCAACAGGCGTGGTCATCTAAAAGGGGGCCAGTCTTCGATAGATGTCCAACCGAGCGGTGTCGCGGAACGTCAATTTCGCACACAAGTAGATTTTGCGGCTTAGTCGTTGTGTGCGTACAATTAAGCGGTTGACATTGAGGTACAGAATGCTCCACTCTTCCGACTCCCAGGCGCTGATGCCAGCAGCTATCACATCACAGCTGAAATGCCGCGGCTGCGGCGTCGGACTGAAGGTGGCCGACGGCGACGACGAGCAGCTCGGCGCATGCAGTTTCTGCCAGCAGCGCCCTCAGGATCTCAAGCGCCGGCCGGTCATGGTGAGCGCGCCACCACCCGCGCCACCACCCGCGCCGCAGGCAAGGCACCGAGCGGTGCAGGCGCCACCGATCACGCAGTTCGTGCCGTCGAGACCCACCCCGGCTGCGGAGCCTGCACAGGCTCGGGTCTTCACCCAGGTCGATGTCATTCTCATCACGAAAATGCACCGCCTTCTGCCCCATCGCGAGTTGCTGAACATTCTCAACGAGCGACGTGTTGGTCCGGAGCTCCACACGTTGGAGGCATTGACCAGCAAGATCGCCGAACTGGGCAGCGGCCCGACGCGCGGTGGTGGGTCATGGGCCGGCACGCGCCAGCTATTGGCCGAGGCCCGCCGCAACGGCACATTGGCCAAGGTCACAGAGCAGACCATCGACGACTTCGCAGTCGTCTACTCGCTCAACGCCCGGCAAGTCATGACGCTGAAGGACAACGTGCTGCCTGCAGCGGAAGAAGAACGCGCAGGGAGCGGCGAATGAGCGCCCACAAGCAACACACCGTGATCTGCCGCGACGAGATGCTCGACGCGGTGCTGGATCTCGGCGGCAAGCCGCTGTCGCTGGCCCCGTACGCGACCACAGGGCTGCTGGCCATGGCGATCGGCCCGCGAGGCAACGGCAAGACGAATGCGGGCCTGCTGATGGCCGAGCAGCTCAGCAAGCAAGGCTGGGTGAGCGTCCTCATCGATCCTGAAAGCGAGCTCGAGCTGCTGTACGGCAACGCCGTGGCGGGCCCCGAGGAACTACGCGCCAAGCTCACGTCTCGCGAGGACAAGATTCTTGTCGTTCGGGCTCAAGATGCGACCGAGTTCGTCCCGTATGGCGAAGCCATCCTCGAGGCCGCGGAGGATCTTCGGAACCCGGTGTTCGTGGTCATCGACGAGGGCCAGCTTTTCAGCGCGACCAAGAGGCGCAAGGGCAGCATGGGCGAGGCCGCGGACATCATCAACGACTTCGCCGGTCGCGGCCGCAAGCGAGCGCTCGACTTGTTCATCACTACCCTTCGGTTCTCCGGAACGCTGCATCGCTCCCTTTTCTCGAACAAAAATCTCACGCTGATCGGCTGTCAGGAAGACCCGACGGCCTGGGCAGCGCTGGCGCCGCAATTTCGCAAGTCCGGTATCGAGTTCGATGACCTCAACGCACTTGCGCCTGGCGAATTCTTTTGCCTGAGCCGTCGCGGCACCGAGAAGATCCGGATGCCGATGGCGGCGGCTCTTGCCCGCGTCGCGCCGAAGGCGATCGCGCCCAAGCGCACGTTGCCCACGACATTCACCCAGTGGGACAAGGCCATGCGAGGAATTCCAAGCGATCGGCTGCAAGTCCTCAGCGGGCCAGTCGCGAGCCTGCTTGGCGCGGCGGCAGGCCTTACGTCGACCGAAATGCTCACGGGTGCTAGCGCCCTGAAAGACGAGCTGGACGCCCGGGCATGAGCCTCGCGACTGAACCGGCCGGCTTCGATGAGAGGGCCGCCCAGCAAGTAGACAACGACGGCCGCCTGGCGTTCGTGCAGCGCTGGGGTTGGCGTGCAAACGCTCGCCACCTCGCCTCGGTTCTCGGATGCACCCGCGACGAGATCAACCACATGCGGCAGCGAGTGAAGTGCCGCAAGCTCGAAGAGCGCATGAAGTTCGCTGAACTCTTCAGGCTCTGGAACGGGCGACTTGCAGAGGACAACGACTGGCCGGCGCCGGAGGTCGCAGCGTCGGGCCGCTACGAGTGGCTCGCACCCGAGCAGGCCTTGCTGGCCGTCCTTGTTGGACAGATATCCATCGAACAGATCGCGCTGGCTCTCACGGAGCGGTTGCGCGCAATTACCGGCGATGCCGCAGCGGACCGGTCGAAGAACGCTGTGCAAATGCGCATGAGCCAGATCGGCCTCCAGACGAGCGACGTCGTCGGAGGAATCACGGTCTCGGAGGCTGCGCGCGAGGCTGGTTCGCTCGAGCTGATCCATCACGCGCTGAAGACTGGCAGCCTGCCGGCCCACCGTGTCGGCCGACTCTGGGTGATCCCGCATGAAGGCTGGGCCGCCTGGAAGAAGTCGCGTGTTCAGCCACCAGAGGGATTCGTTCCGCTGCGCGACTATCGCGAGCCGCTCGGCATCAAGAGTGACAAGCTGTCGGAGTTCGCGCGTATGGGCTACGTCCCGAGCGCTGCGCAGTTCACGCCGTTTGCGGCCGGCCCGTCGACGAAGTTCGGCACATGGTGGGTGGACAAGGCCGTCATCGAGAAGATGGTGACCGATCGACATGCAGGTCTGCCCATGCCGTGGCAGGGCAAGCCTCTGCTCGACAACCTTCGCGTGACGTTTCGACTCTGGGAGCAGCGCAAGCACCCCGCGGAGTGCGAGACCTGCAAGCAGATCTGGGGCGCTGAAGGTGTGCCGGCCAGCTTCGATGAGTACCTCGTTCGCTTCCCGCCGCTCGAGCACGGCGCAAAGCGCCACCTGACGCGCGCCTGGACACCCGGGCTGACGATCGACGAGGTAGCTAAGCACTGTGGGTGCGAGCCTGACCGTGTGCGACAAGCCCTCGAGGTCGGAACACTGAGCTCCACGGATCGCGACGGTACGGCCTACGTCAGCAAGACGGACGCGACGCGGTGGAAGGCCCGAAGGCTGCCCATCGGAGGTACCCACTCGTGGGCGTCGCTGCCGCTGGCAGCCCGTCTCTACTTCTTCACCGAGGCTCAGCTGCAGGCGCACATCTCGAACGGAACGCTTCAAAGCAGGGTTGGCACAGACGGGGCTGCACGAGGAATCCTCTATGTGCTCAAGCAGCAGTGCCGCGAGCTGCGGGAACGCCTCGGGTTGTCCGAGCAGGAGGCTGCAGCTCGCATCGGCATCTCGATCGAGCGCTTGCGCGTTCTGCTCAAGGGGGTCGACTGGCGTGGCGGCGCCGAGGGCATTCCGTTCGTTACGGTGCAGGCCGTGATCAAGCGCCACGAATCCCGGCCGGGCTACACATTCGACCAAGCCGCCGAGGCTCTTGGAGAATCGGTGGCGTGGATCCAGGCGCGAGTTGCGGACGGAACGGTCAAGGTCAGCAGAGCCCCCTGGGATCATCAGCAGTTGCACCTGTCCCAGCCGATGTTCGATCGCCTCTCGCGAGCCCAGCTCGAGCCTGCTGCCGTGCCTGTGTCCGCTGGCGAATGGGTCCGGGTCAACCAGGCCGCGCTCGACGCCGGCGTCAGCAACGCCACGATGCAACAGTGGGGCCGAGCCGGTGAAGTGACCATCGAGCAGCGCGCCAACGGCTGCCACTTCTTGAAGACCAGCGTGCGCAACCGAGCTCGCACGTACTGGAAGACTGTGCGATACCTGCGCAAGCAGCCGCCTGATTGGCTGCTCCGGGAGGCGGTGCAGTCTCCGGGTGGGTGATCTGCCATCGGAGCGGGTATCCTTGAGCTGTAGCCCAACAGCAACAGGTCATGAAGCCCACTTCGCCAGGATTGCCGCCGGCGGCCAGCATGGAGCGCCTTCGCCGCGCGGCCGTGGAGCTGCAGCATATGCCCGAGAAGGTGCTCGGCGTCAGCGCGACCTGGATCCTGGAGGGTGGCCACCAAAGCGTCCAGCGCGCGTCGAATGCCGACCACCAGACCGTCAGTGCCGGCGCCGCCGAACTGGTGCTGCGTCGGCTGCGCGCGCTGCTACTTGCGGTGCCGCTCGAGCAGCGCGACGTCCTGGGCCGGCAGCTGCAGGCCCTGGCGCACGCGCCCGATAGCGTGCAACTGGCAAACCAGATCCTCGGCGGCCTGGTGTCGGCTCAGAGCGAGCGGTAGGGATCGCCTGGTGCGTATTCCGGCCAGGGTGTACCCGGCGCTCAGGCTTCCGGGGGGCGTTCGTCCGGCTGCTGAAAGTCGAGCTGGGCAACTTGCGTAGCCGGCAGGTACCCTTGCTTGCCCGTGTAGCTTTCGCGCAGAGTACGCCACGCTCTGACTCGCGCAAGCATGTTCGTGACGCTGTCGCTGAGGCCTCGTTGATCGATGACCAGCGGATGCGCTTTCACGCCGTTGAGGAATCCGTCGAGGGTCGCGACCATTTCCGAGCTCAAGCCGTTGAGCGCCTCCACGACAGCGTTCTTCCGATCTAGCGCTTCTTGCCCATCGCGCAACTGCGTCCTGAGCAACCCGAGTTCAGCGCGGAGCGAGCCGAGCTCACCTTTGAGCCCGACGATTTTCGTATTGGATCGGGTGAGCGCCCGATCGCCTCGAACAGCGAAGTAGAGCCCCACCACGCCAAGGAGAACACCGACCACGCCTACGATCAATCCAATGGCTTCCCCTGACAGTTTGAGTTCGTCCATCTCGGCCTCCATGCGACGCGCGATCTTGACCGGCAGGGCGTTCGTGGTCAGCCCCTAGTTTCACGTCCCAGACAGCGTGCAACTGGCGGCCGCCGCTGCAGCCTGGTCAGGAAGCCGAATGTCGACTGGCCATGGAGGCGGCCCGCCTGGCGGCGTGCGCGGCCAGTGCGTCCCACTCCGCTGGTAGCAACGGCCGGCCGAGCCCCGACTCGAACTGCGCACGCATGGCCAGAACGCCTTCGTCATGCTCGCCGGCGCCGCCACTGAGCTTGGACAGCGCGATCAGGGCCCACAGACGGTGCCAAAGCCCTCGAATGCCCTCCAGGTGCACGCCGAGCGCGTAGCCGGTGTCTGTGCGGTCGGTCACGCCGGCGACGATCGACTCCAGTGGCGGCGGTGCGCTCTCGCGGCGATCCAGGACGGCTTGGGCATCCGCTCGGAACAGCGCGAGCGTCCCGAGATCCAGCGTCCCGCCGCACACCTTCTCCCAGACCGCGGTCGCGGCGGCCACCGCAGCGTCGGATTTCTCGCCGGCGGACTCGATCTGGTTGGCGATTTCCCCGACCAGTTGGGCGACGGCTTGGTTCGATGGGTTCAGGGCCGCGTTGACGCTCGACATGATGGCGAGCGACTTCGGGCTGTCGGGGTTGTTGGCCAACTCGCGGGCCATGTCCACCCAGGGGCTGTTCTCGGGCTCGGTCATGTTGCGCATCCAGTGCTTTGTCAGCTGCGATTGTCGCCGCGTACGTGCATGTATTTCGGGGGTACCGCGTCGACGAGCCAGACCCCATTGTCGGAGCGGCTGAAGGCCATTCCGTCGCGGTGCATCGCCGCGGCGTCGACCACGAGCACCACAGGCCGGCCGTGGCGCGCGCCGACAGCCACCGCGGTGTCTGCCTGGGCCGACAGGTGTACCGCGTGCCGATCGCGCTTGCGCAGGCCCTCCAGGCGGATCGCGTCCAGTACGTGCGCAGCGGTGCCGTGGTACAGCACCGGCGGCGGCTCGGCCACCTGGTGCCCCAGCTCGACGTCGATCGAGTGCCCTTGCACCGCGCGGATGCGCGCGCCGTCCTCCGAGAAGGAGAAACGTTTCTTGTCGTTGTCGGCCACGACCTGCTCCAGGAGCTCGCGCGACACCGCCGGCAAGGTGCGCAGGCGCTTGTCGGCGCTGTGGCTACCCGATGCGCGGCGCAAGGCGGCCAGCAGCACCTCGACGTCCACCCAGCCCTGGGTGTCCAGGACTATGCCGATGAGGCCTGGCTCGTGGCGGAGCACCTTCGACAAGGCGCGGCTGACGGAGGTGAGCTGGCGGGCGTCGACCGCCGGGCTGGAGTTCGTAGTCATCGGGCGGCTCCTCTTCAGACCGGCAGATGATCGCGGCCGATTGCATCCCGTTCGGCCGGCGAGACGCCGGCCGCGGCCGCGAATTCCGGCCACCGCGCGATGGCGGCCCTGACCTCATCCAGCACCTTCGGCGCGTCGCCGACTCCGAAGCGGTCGGCCTCGGCCAGCATGTCCTCGCGCGTGATCTCATTGAACTTGCCGTTGACCGACATCAGGTGCTGGCTCGTCCACTCGCCCACCGGGTTGTGCGCGAACGTGACGTCGTAGGCCGGGCTCAGGCGCCAGGCCTGGCCGCGCTTGAGCAGGAACGAGAAGTTCTTCGTGTGGTCGTCGCAGTTGCGGCCCATCACGTTGAACGCCATTCGCCGGAACGCCTCGCGCATGTCCTCGTAGGGCAGATCGAGCTGCCGGATGGCTCCGAACAGCTGCGAGTAGGCGTTCGTGCCCTTGCGCTTGTAGTCGACGTGGGCCATCGCGCACAGCGTCTGCATGTGGTGGCGCTGGTTGTCGTCCTCGCCGCCGCGGTCGAAGCGCCGGGTCATGAAGTGCGACCGGCCGCCTTCGTGCAGGAGCCTGCAGTCGGTCATCTGGATGCCGGCCGCTCGCGCCATCAGGTGGTAGGCGTACTCGATGCGGCCGTAGTCCTGGGACATGCCCAGTTCGTTGTCCCTGCCCATGCCGTCGAACTTCAGCAGCCAGTGCTCGAAGCCCGCTGGCGCGGCCATCTGGCCCGAGCGAATTTCGTCGGTCTGAGGGTTCCAGGCGATCACGGCCTTCGCGCGCGCGCCGCCGGCGGACGTGCCGACCTCGATGATGCTGCGCAGCGCGGCGTTGGCGTGGTCGTCGTCGTTGATCGCGCCGGTGACTGCTTTGCGGGCTTCGGTCACCAACGAGCTCAGCTCGATCGAGGTCGCCTTCTTGGCGGCCGGTCCGCGGGTCGGCCGGAATTCGAGCGCGCCCATGGAGCGGCCGGCCATGTAGGCCAGGCGGTCGAGCGCCGTGACGTCGGTCGCACGCAGGCCCTTGTCGGCCATGAAGCGGTCGATCAGGGCGTTACCGAAGTCGTCGGGCAGCGCGTCGCTGAGCAGCGCCGGCAGGCGCTTGTAGGTCGCCTCGGGCAGGTCCGTGAACAGGAAGACCTGGTCTTGCGACGACGCCGGCATGTTCAGCGGCGCCGGCTGCACGCGCGAGTCGCAAAACGCCTGGGTGTAGGCGAAGGCGTAGTACCCGAAGGCGGGATCGAGCGCAACGGCGCCGACGTGCTGGCCCCACAGGTAGACGTCGATGACGTCGACGTGGACGTAGCCGCGGGCGGGGCGGTTGGCTCGGGTGACCATCGATCAGCTTTCCTTCGTGGTCGTGTTGGCGGGCGTGCGGCGGCCCGCGCGCTGGCGCACGGCCGTGCGGCGCGGCATCGTCAGCGGGTTGATGCTAGCCACCGGCGCGATCGACGCGAACCAGTCTTCGCGGCCCAGCGCGCGCGCGACGCGCACGAGCGTGCGCAACGTCGAGCCGCTGCCCGCTTCGAGTCCGCGCAGCGCGGAAACAGACACGCCCGCGCGCGCGGCCAGGCTGATCTGGTCGAGGTCGCGAGACAGGCGCAGAGCGCGCAGCTTCTCACCGAGATCGGCCTCGATCTCTTCGGGCGTTGATGCACGGGGCAGCGGATCAGGTGCGCGGGAAGACTTGACGCCCATAGTTGTTCTCCATAACCATTGCGCTTCCAACGCTTGATGTACAAAGACGGCCTTAGTCGTTGGATATGCATGCATTATGGCACACTGACACAACAAGACATAATCGTTGCAGTTCCACGCTTAAAGTGGCTGAAAGCCATTTAATAGTTGGAAAAAGAACAGTTGTAGCGTAGGGTTGACCAAACGAGAGTGCGTTCCAGCCTGCTCAGCCGCCGCGCATGCGCTCGTTGCGCTCCGGCTCGTCTTCGGCCGCAGGTGCCTCGACGTCCGACGGCTCCTCTCCGAGCCCGCGGCGGATCCACTCGTCGACCAGATGCGCGTCGCGGCCGACCAGGCCGGCCTTCTCGAAATACTCCGCGCGCCGCGCGAGCACGCTCTGGATGCGGTCGTTGACCTCGCGGGCGGCGGCCGCCGATACGCCGAGCTCGCGCGGGCGTGCCATCACGTCCTTGAGCGTGTAGTGGCGGCCGAGATCCAGGCAATGCAGGTAGTGCGACGGCGAGGCTTGAGGCGTGACGTCGAACACCGGCGCGATCTCGTAGTGCATCGGGTCGTCGGCCAGCTTGAGCATGCCGAAGTTCTTCAGGTGGTCGTCGGTGTTGGACAGCGCGGCGTTGAGCGCCAGGCGGGAGAACATCTCCACGCGCGCGGCCGCCGGCTTGGCCGTCACCCTGGAGGTGACCTCCATCAGGTTGGACCAGCTGAAGACTTCGATGTCCTGCGGCGAGTCGAGGAACTTGCTGACCGGCATCGTCGAGACGAGCGACATCGCGCTCAGGTAGTGCCGGCGCGCGTTGCCGAGCCCGCGATCGAAGCGATCGAGCAGGAGTACGGGCAGCCCGTCGACCTCGACTAGCTCGTGACCGGGCACCTTCATGCCCATGTCGGCCGCCATCTGCAGCACCGCGAACTCGATGCGGTTGGTCTGCACCTTCTCGCGCAGCGTGGCGAACTTGGCAATCAGCGACCGGCCGGCCGGCGCGCCCGGGCGGTCATCCGAGACGATGGCCTTCGGGCGGGCGCCACCGATGGTCCAACTGCCGGCCAGCATGTCGCGCAAGTCGTCGCTGACCTCGCCGGTGGACTCCAGCTCGCGCGCCGCGCGCGCGGCCGCATTCAGCTGCGACAGCTTGGGCCGCTCGGCCAGGCTCATGGCCACGATCTCGTCGATGTTCGTGTGGGCCGAGGGCGTTAGCACCAGCGCGCCGATGCCGTCGGCGCCGCGCAGGAACGCGTTGCGGTAGACGGCGTGCTGCTCGGCGGCGGACACGCTCGCTCGTACGACGCGCCGGCCCCAGGCATCGGGCGCCGCGTCGAAGATGGCTCCGAGCGTCACGTGGGCGTTCTCGGTGGCGTAGCGGCCGCGGTAGGACGCCATGTTGATGGGGTCGAGCGGGTAGGCGTGCTCGCTGGCCACCCACTCGGGCGCGTAGCTGAACTGCGCGCGCACGTCGCGATCGCCGGCCTCCTCGAGTTGGAGTGTGCCGGCGTGCACGAAGCCCGCTGGCGTCCAGCCGTGCACGTGGAGCGTGTCGGCGACTTCCTTGTAGGCGCGGTCGGCGGGTGCAAGTCTCATTGGGGTCTCAGCCGGTGGATCCACGCTTGGGCAGCGTTTGCTGCGCCAGCGTGACGGTGACGTCGTCGTCCTCGGCCAACGCCTGCAGCGCGTCCGTACGTCCGTAGAAGGTCATCATCGCGAAGACTGTTCCGATGGCCACGCGCGGGTCGCCGCGCTCGATGCGGGCGATGGTTTGTGCGTGCACCCCCAGGCGCTCGCCGGCGACTTCCTGGGTGTCGCGGCGGGCCAGCCGGGCGCGCGCCAGCGACTTACCGAGCTGCTTCAAGGCAGATCGGGTCGCGGCAGGCAGGATGAGCGGTGAGGTCTTCGGCACAGTGTATATATGCTACATCATCAGCCACAAACGTGCACATATGCATTGTCGATGGCGCGTTTACCGAAAATATAGCAAAATCTGAACATCCGCGTTGCCATGGACAGTCCATGACCAAAACCCCCCTATATTCCTCGCTGCACGACCCGGACGCCCTCATTTGCCATCTACACGTCCACGCCCACGTCGAGATGAAAGACGAGGAGTACGCGCACTTCGTGACTGTGCTCCGCGAGCGTTTCGCGACAGTGATGGCTAACGCGAATGGCGGTGATGTACATGCCGTTGTCGCCGAAGGAATCCGCCTACAGAGTCAGGTGGGTGAGGAGATCGGCGAAAACTCGATGGAGAAGGCCTTGGTCTGTGCCGTGGCCGCTAGCGCCGCAGATACGGTCTTCAACACACTCAGCCGCATGCTCGATGTCCCTTCGTCCGTTCTGAAGCATGCGATGGCCGCGCACACCGAGGGCCTGACGGAGGCGCCGGTGGGTATCGACGGTTTCATGGCCTTGGTCGAAGCGGCCAAGGCTGCTTGCGTAAATGATCAAGGAGAACCCGGCTTCGAACGTTTGCGCGGCGGCTGAGCTGAAGCCATCATCCTCGCCGCGGCCGGTGAACGTCGCGCGAGTGCTCGGCCATTTCGGAAAGCGGCGCCAGCCCTAGCCCGAACGCTTCGCAGGCGGCCAGCCACGCACGCTCATCCTGCTCGCCGACGGCGTCCCATTCGATGTCGTCCGGATCCAGGCCGAACGAACCCCAGTCGCCGCGCGCGAGCAGCTCGGCCAGCGCCCACGCCGGCGGCAGCACCGGTAACTCGTCGCGCTGGCGTTGGGTGGCCGGTGCCACCCGGCTGAACCAGGACGCCTTGCGCGGCACGATCTCGTAGCGCTCGGTCTTGAAGACAGTCTGCGCAGCGTTGACGGCGACCTCGGGCACGTGAGGGATCTGCGTCGTCCAGCCAGCTTGACGCAGCGCCTCGATGCCGATGATCATCGCGCTCGGCATGGCCATGCGCAGCGCGAGACCCCAGTTCGGCGACGCTTCGACCAGCAGGTTGCAGTAGACGTCGCTGCGGCCGCCCAGGCCGTCGACCAGGCCGCGCTTCTTCCACAGGAAGAGGTACTGGGAGGCCGTCTTGGAGTCCCAGCCGAAGCGCAGGGTCAGGTCGGCGCCGCGAAACAGCGCCGGCAGTCCCTGCAGGCGCTCCAGGGCACTGATCTCCGACTTCCCGGCGGTGCTGCCCATGTTCAGCCTCCCCGCGGCCGCTGCGGCGCGTCAGCTTCCTCGTCGCCGGCGTCGTCAGCATCGGAATCCGGATCAGCCTCGGGCTCCTGCGCCACCTGGTTCGGTGCCCGGAACCCCTGGCTCTGCATGATGCGCATCAGAGCGATGCCCTCGTCGAGCGCGACGATGGACACGTCGATCATCTCCTGCGCGGCCTCGGGGGTCATCGGCCACGATGGCGGCAGCCAGCGCCGCAGATCGGTGGTCACCTTGTCACGCGCGCCGAGCAGCTCGGCACGGCGCGCCACGGCGCCGGCGAGCCAGGTGTCGACGCTCTGGTTCGGGTAGGTGGCCAGCCGCACCTCCAGCTCGCGCTGGGTGAGCGGCCCGCGATCGACGTTGCGCGGGCTGGTGTGAGTCAGCCAGTGCAGGTCGAAGACGTCCCGCGGCTTCAGGTACGGCCGCGCGCCGAGAGCGAAGACCTTGTCCGCGTAGATCTCGGCCTGGTCGGCGGCTGGCACGAACGCCTGGGCACCGCTGGCCGGGCCCGAGGCCAGCCGCACCGGGACGATGTGCACGCTCAGCGGCGCGATCGCCAGGTTCTTGTCCGCCGCCCACAGCTCGACCTTCACCCGCACGGCGCCGATGACGGTCGCGCCGCCGATGGTGACGTCGAAGGCATGCGGGTTGTGGCCCTCCTTGGCCTTGGTCACTTTGACCTCGGTGCCGGCCGGCAGCCAAGCGGCGCCGGCGAGCCGGGCTTCGACCGCCTTGTTGATCGCCGCCAGCTTCAGGTTCGAGCTGACGAGGAAGTCGAGGTCTTCGCTGAACCGCGGCGAGCCGTGCGCCAAGTGCAAGCTGGTGCCGCCCTGGAACACCAGGTCGCCGGGCGTCCACCGCCTGGAAGCGAGTAGCGCTTCGAGGGTGGCCACGTGGAGGGCCTGTCGGAGATCGAACAAGTCGGAGGGGGTTAGAGCACGCTTTGCCATGCCATGATTATCTAAACTTGTTTAGAGAATGTCCAGTCGAATCCAGCAGGGGTCCGTTGATGGCCGTCGTCCCTACAGGAGGGTGGGAGGCTAGTCGGCCTGCCAACAGCCTGGCACACCACCGCAATCGGCATCCTGCCGCCAGCGCCGCCTGTGACCAACTCGTGTATGTTCCGCTCGATGGCCACGAACCGAGCCACCCCACCAATGAGCACCGATGAAACACACGATTGACGGAGACTGCCGATTCCGCCGCCCGGCCGAATTCAGGACGCAGGGTGGTGATCAGATTCAGATCCAGCCAGGGCTCCACTATCACTACCGGATTTGCGAGGGCGAGGATGTTCCAAAGCCTGTGCGGTTGAAGCACTACGACTTCCGCGGCCGAGATGGCAAGGAGTACGAACTCGACATCCCAAGAGCTGAGTGGGATCGCATGATGGCAGCGGATTTCATCCAGACTGCCTTCTAGCGCGACATGAAAAGTCTCGTCGTCGCCATGGGCCTCGTTCTCGCCGCCGCAGCCCATGCGCAAGGCAACTGCGGCAAGCCCGACGCATTCCGCAACGCGTTCAATGCGGCGCTGACCGACAGCCACGTGGATGTGCGCGTCACGCGCGCAGTCAACATCGAAGACCGCGGCCAGTTTGGTTGCCACCTCATCTTCGACATGAACAACGGAGACCAGATCGGTGGAATGATCGTCACGCGGCGCACCACCGATGCGCAGTGGACGCCGGATGACGGTCGCCAGCCCCCGGACTACGAGTGGCGCGTGATGCGCAAAGGCCTGATCCTCAGCCTGGCGGATCTCGCCGACGCGCCCAAGCCGCCTGCTGACCCCGCCGAAACCGCAATTGCGCCGGAGATCCGCGCGCGCATGGACGCGCACCCCAAGCCTGTGCCTGCGTTCGACGCCAGTCGGATATGCAACAGCATCGGCGCCGGACTTCCTCCGAGCCAGCGCCTCGAGTTGATGGAGCCGCAGCTGAACGACCTCCTGATCGACGCCGGCAAGGTCAAGGAGCAACGCACCGCGACGGTCCAGAAGCTCTCCGCCGGCGGCATGTCGCAGAAGGAGGTCGACCAGGCCATCGAGCTGTACCGTTTCTTGGACTGGCGAGCCAGGTATCAGCTCGCGCTCTACAAAATCATGACCAGCAACTGCCAGATCCTGTGGATGTCGATGATGCACAACTGAGATTTGCGCACAATGCAGACATGAGCATGAGCACGGACTCACCCACTCCTGCAGCTCCGATCACGGTCTTCACCATCCGGATTGGCGGCCTGGCGCCGCGCGTGGACACGATGAACTACATCGTCGAGAAGGGCATCTGCTACCTCTCGCCCAACACCAAGCTCGCAGACTCAGAAAAAGCCGCCAGGCTGGCCGACGTCGGCGTCGCGGAGGCGCTGGCGGCCGCCATCCAGCCCTTCATGCGCAAGCGACACGGCGACGATGTCGAGATCGTCGTCGAGAAGCTGGAATTCACCACCTCGAAGAGCGAGCGCGCACGGCTGGTTGCGCGAATGCTCCACGACACTTCGATCGTGCGTGCACGCCTTCGGGAGGGTAACTTTGCGCCCAACAAGGCCCCGCTCATCATCGCGAGCGACCTCGCATGACCACGGACGTCAACCTGCGCTCGACCAGCTACACGATCGCGCAGGGCGAAACCTCCTGCTGGAAGTGCCGCAAGCTCACGCCCGTCTTCGCGCTGTTCGTGCCTGCCGGCCACGAGTACCTGGAGGTGGGTGACGATGACGACGCCGCATGGGAGCTGCAGGACGAGACGGCAGTGCTCAGTTTCGTGACCTACCTGGCGTCGGCCGTGGCCAAGCGGGTGGCCGAACTGACCGGCCACTACCGCCTCGACTACAGCAAGACGGCCGGCCACTCGTACTGGATGAACCACTGCGAGGCTTGTGGCATGAAGCAGGGCGACTTCGAGTTGATGTGCGAACCCGAGGGTGCGTTCTTCCCGATGGAGGAAGCCGCGGCCGCGCAGATCCTGCTGCTTCCTAGTTCCGAGCCGTTCTGCGCGGGCGCCGACGCCTCCTACGGCGATCGGCTCTTTGAAGCCATGCGCCGCGAATAGGCCCACCGCGTCAAGTCTTGCGCACAACCAGGATGCCGAGGAGGTAGCCGCTCGCCAGCTCGCAAGGGGACTCCTCAAGAGTTTGGACGACGTCTCGCAGGTCAGCGCTCAGAGGGCACAGTTGCTCGAAATCGAAATACCACTGGCTCGTCGTGTCGTCCGCGTCGGCCTCCCTCCTGGCCAGGAAGTGCGCCATTTCGCTCAGTTGCCCCTGGATTGCCGCCCGAGCGGCGTCATCACCGCAAGACGATGACGGAATCGCGTGCGGCACGCCTGCCGCCCTCTGAGCGCATATCGCACCCAACACGACGCCGCGCACCATGGGGGTGTCTGCAGCGCAAAGAAGCGCAGCAGCGTGCGGTAGGTCGAGTGCGCGCCAGTCAATACGCTCGAACAGATGCGACGCTGGCTCGAGCTTGATCGCGTGTCCCAGATTCTCCAACACGTGGCGAACCGATGCGGGCGCCACGAAATCCTCCAGGGCGTAATGAAACCCGCGCTCCAACGTAGGCGCAACCAAGGCCGGCAGAGTGCTGAAAGCGCCTTGACGCGCGGCCATGGTGAGACCGGTCCCTACTTGATCTTGATACATGTTCCTCTCAGCTTCCTATCTCGTTCGTCACGAATTGCGCGCTGGTGCAGCGGCGCTAGACTGGACGGTCTGGTGGCTTGAAATCGCCTGCTCAGGCGATACCCTCTCGACTCAGTTATTTTTTTCCGAAGCAACACACCTGTTCAAGTGGCTGCCGATCGAGCCACCACTACCGAGATCAGGTCGCAGACATATGGATTGATGGTCTCAACGGTACCAGTGTAAGGTACATTTCGTAAGCTTTGTCAGCATTTTTTTTACTGACAGCTAGGCTGCGTGCGACTAACATAGCCACTTCGCACTCATCTGCCTGAGCTGGAATGCGCCTGCCCAAAAGACAAATGCGAGGGTTGGCAGCGCGACCATGAAGGCGCAACGAGGACGCGCCGCCAGAGCGCGCATCAAAATGACAAATCCCATTCGAGTTCTCATTGCCGACGATCATCCGATGATCGTGGAGGGCTTCATTGCAGCCTTCAAGGGCCGCGGCATCGACGTGTATGCCAGCGTCCCTGCAACCGATCAGATACTGCCTGCCTACGAGGAAACGAGGCCGGACGTACTGGTGCTCGACATCCGATTCGAGTCGAAGGCGAGTGGCCTAGACGTTCTCCGCAAGCTGCTGGCCGTTCATCCCGAGGCCAAGGTCATCGTCTACAGCCAGTTTGACCAGATAGAGATCGTTCGAGAGGCCTATCAAGCCGGCGCCAAAGCCTTCGTCACCAAGAACGGCCCGCGCGATGTCATTGCAGAGCTCATTCGCAAGGTGCATGCCGGCGCGGTCGAATTTCTTCCTGAGATCGCGGAGCGGCTTGCACGTCATGACGTGCTTGGCGATGACTCACCGCGCACGAAGCTCGATGAGCGTGAACTGGAGGTCTTCCTGCACGTCGCGAATGGCCGCACCCAGGCGGAAATCGTGAAGCTGTTGCACCTTTCTCCGAAAACCATCACGACGGTCATGGGAGAAATCAAGCGAAAAGTGGGCGTCGAGCGACCCGCCGATTTTGCACGCCTGGCCGGGCGTCACAAGCTCATCGAGCTTTGATGCGCCCTCATCGCTGACGCTGGGGAAGCAATCCCCGGCAAGCCATCAACCCTAGCACGACCTGACCTCACATGCTTGCAACTTTCTTCCTCTTGAGCGCAGCAATCTGCGCCGCTTGGCTGCCTTCGCTACCACTCAGCGGCCGCCGCTTGCCGATCTGGATCGTACTTTTCGCGGCGGCCGTGGTCTGCGGCTTCGTTACTGGAGTCCTGAGCATTTCGGCAGTCATCGCGATCGGGGTACTGGCTGCGCTGACGCTGATGGCAAACAGCTTTCCAGGAAAAGCTGGCGGAGCGCTCACTGCACTGGCCGCCTTCTGCGCGCTCGTCATGTCGTTCCACCTCAAGTGGATCGTCTTCAACAACCCTGCGATCTTCGACGGAGTACGGCTGTCGCCTGACGCAGCTCCTTTTACGCAGTTCGCGAGCTTCAACAAAGCTACCGCGGGTTTGATGATGCTCACGCTGTGCGTGCCGGGCCTACGGCCACACGGGTGGACGAAGTCGCTCGCGCTAGCCCCGGTCGCAGCGCTCTTGACCGCGATCGTCGCGATCGGTGCCGCAGACGCCGTTGGCTTTACCCGTTTCGAGCCGAAGCTCCCCGATCGCTCGGTGCTGTTTCTGGTGGTGAACCTACTCTTCACGGTTGTGGCGGAAGAGGCGTTCTTTCGGGGTGTGATTCAAGGCCGAATCATGCGCCTGGCGGAACACCTGCAGCGCCCGGCCTTGAATGCCGTCGCCGTTGTGGTGTCAGCAAGTCTTTTCGGCATCGCCCATGCTGCTGGTGGCCTCCTCTATGTCGTCTTTGCGTCCCTGGGAGGACTGGGCTACGCCTTGGTGTATCAGCGTACGCGCTCCATCGAGGCGTCCATAGCAACCCACCTCGGCGTCAACGCGGTCCATTTCTTTCTCTTCGCATACCCGAGCTTGGCTCGCTGACACCATGCGCGCGTTTGTCATCTCCACCTTCGCCCTCGTTCTCGCGACTGCAGCGGCGGCCCAGGACGCCGGCGCCGTGGCCGAGGCGCCCGAAGGGGACACGGACCTTTTCCCGACAGTCCTCACGCCAACGCGTCTGCGGCAATCGCTGCAGGATGTTCCCGCAAGTGTCACGATCATTACGGCGGAGATGATTCAGACGTTCGGGATCACGAACATTCCGGACGCGCTGAGGATGGTGCCGGGCATGGAGATCACGCAAGCGACCGGCAACGACTTCCGAATCGGGTACCACGGCACCAACGTGCTCCAGCCTCGTCGAATGAATGTGTTGATCGACGGCGTGTCCGCATACCAGCCTTTGCTGGCGAGAGTGGACTGGGCGAATCTGCCGATCGCGATTCAGGACGTGGCCCGCATCGAGGTCACACGAGGCTCGAACTCCGCCTCATACGGTCCTGACAGCATGCTGGCGATCGTCAACATCATCACCAAGCACCCTGCCGACGTCGAGCGGGCGATGGCGACCGTCACCGCGGGCTCAAAAGGCAATCTCTCCTCCACCGCACGACTTGGAGCGATGCTGGGGCCGGCATCAATCAGGCTGACGGCCAACAAGGAGTCCGACACCGGGTTCGACTACCTGTCGCGCACGAAGACGAGTCACGACAGCACCAACATGAGTCGTCTGAGCCTGCGCGCTCAGTCGCCGCTCGGCACCGCCAGTGCCCTTGATTTCGACTTCGGCTACGTCGAAGGCATCCGCCAGGTTCCGTTTGTCGAGCAGTTTCAGCAAACCTTTCCTGACATCCACGTCCACGAATACTTCGTCGCCACCACCCTAAACCATACTTTCTCAGCGACCAACGAGCTCCAGGCACGGGCCGATGTCTGGAGTAACTCTCAAACGCAGAGTTGGAGGAGCTGCGTTCCGACAGTCCTGGTGCTGCCGCAACTAGAAGCTTTGTTCACGGCCAACCCGGCGTATGCACTCGCAGTAGTGAAGGGGAAAGTGCCCACAGGCGGCACGGCGCAAGACAATCAGCTCTTGCTCGCAGCACTTGGCGCAATTCGGAAGCTCGGTGCAAACGCGACGAAGGCCACTTGCGGCAACGCAAACCAAAACGAGTACGAGAACCGCGCCGACTTCGAACTGCAAGACACCGAGGTCATTTCGGACGCGCTGCGCGTCGTCGTCGGCACTGGCATCCGCAAGGACAGCGGTGACAGCCAGACCTATCTGGGTGGCTATCGCCGAGACTTCGTCTCGCGCTTCTTTGTGAGCGCGGAATACAAGCCTGTCACCGCCTTCACCTTGAATTTCGGTGCCTACCGCGAACACGATCAGCTCAGTGGCAACAGCATCTCACCGCGAGTCGCTGCGAACTGGCATCTCGCGAACAATCAAGTTGTCCGGGCCGTCTGGTCGGAAGGAACGCGCACCCCCGATGTCCAGGAGCAAACTGCCAACTGGACATACTCATTCACCAATGCCAGTCCGCCATTGAATGGATCGCCCACGGTCTCGTTTTTCGAGAGCCAGCAAGCGCGCGGCGGGCTCAAGCCAGAGCGGGTCTACTCCACCGAAATCGGCTACCTCCTCAATGTCCCCGACTACGGACTCGTCTTTGATGCGAAGGCCTTCGACGACCGACTCACGGATCTCATCTCACAAAAGATGCAGGTGGCGAGCTTTGATCCCACCAATGGAAACTCGGTACGCCTGAGCGGCATCGAGCTGCAAGTCAATGCCCAGTTGCCGAACGCAACGACAGTCTTCGCTCAGTACGGATATCTGCGAAACACCTCGGCCACGACACCCTACGAGCAGACGCAGTACAGCCGCAATAGCGGCGCCGTTGGCATCGCTCGACGATTCGACGGAGGCTGGATGGGCTCCCTGGCGTATTACGTCCAGGGCGGAGGAGGCATTGGCCAATCGTCCTACGGCCGAGCCGATTTGACATTTGGCCGCTCCATCGCACTCGGTAGCCACACGCACCTGGACGCGTCCATCCTGGTGCGGCGCCTCAATCGCACCAGCCAAACGTACGCCCAGGATATCGGCAGTGTCTTCGAGAATTCGTACAGCAGCCACTTCCAGGAATTCGGCCAGCTCAAGCTGACGTTCTGACGTGCTGCGCCGCCGACAATTCGCGCAGCTCGGCATCCTCGCTGCATTGGGCGCTGTGCAGTGCCCCGCATTGGCGAGCCCGCAGTACGAGACGCGATTTCTCGCTGCCGACGCGAGCGATGTCACGCGAGAGATCGTCAAATCGATCGAGGCGCGTATGCCTGGCGCTCGGGTAAGTGCCGAGCTATCTACGTTGACCGAGCGCAAGGGCGCCGCCGTCTACGTCGCCATCGGTCCGAACGCGCTGCAGACATTGCTCGACTCCGATGTCGGGGCGCCGATCTTGTCTCTCTGGACTTCGACCGAGTCATTCAGACGTATCACCGCGGCACCGCGGCCCGACAAGCGCAGAGGCGCCGTCACGGCAATTTTCGCCGAGGCCGCGCCCCTACACCAGTTCAAGCTGATTCGCAGCCTCTACAGACGCCACGTAGCAGTTGCAGCCCTCTTGAGCCCAGGGGTGGCGTTTCTGCAGCCGCAGCTTGAGCAAGCCGCGCGCGGAAACGATCTCGAACTAGAAGTTGTCACTGTCGATCCGGGTGAGAACGTCCTTCGCGCGTTCACGGCACTTCGAGACGTCAAAGTCCTGTTCATGCAGCCGGACCGCGATCTCTACACGCCGGAGTCCGTACGGTACGTCCTGGAGTCCGCTTACCGGCGCGGCCAAAGCGTGATTGGCTTCTCGCCATCGCTGGTTCGCGCCGGTACGCTCGCGGCCGCTTATTCGACCATCGACGACGTCCTGGACCAGGTGCCGATGATCACAGACGACCTGGCTCTGGGGCGCCTTCCTGCGCCCCAGTACCCCCTCTATTGGCGAGTGCAGATCAATGAACGGGTAGCGCAATCGCTCAACATCCTGGTCGACGACTCGCTTCGGGCGCTTGGCAACCTTCAGGTGCGGCAATGAGCCACAGCGTCTGGCCTCGCAACTGGGGCTTCTCCGAACGCCTGGTCGTTGCGGTTACTGCACCGGTGCTGCTCATGTTCGTGTGCCTGTCGGTGGCGCTCTATTTCATGGGCAAGAGCGACGTCGACGCGAAGGTTCACGCGAATGGCACGCTCGTTGTTCGCGTATTGGCAGAGACCGCTCAGTACAGTGTCGTCTCCGGCAACACCGACGCCCTGGAGCGTTCCGTCCAGCGCCTGCTGAAATCCGATCGAGCCATCGCCGCAATTGAGGTACTAGATCCACAGCGCCGAGTCCTCGTTTCCCAGCGCTCCGGAACACCGGAGACCGGCTTCACGTTTGAGCAGCCCATTGATCCTGACGTCCCGGACATCGACCTTTTCGGTGGCAACAGCCCGCATGCGCCGGTAGCTGGCGGTGACTCTATGCACTTCCGGCCTGGCCCCGCAATCGGCTATGTCCGGGTATCGATGTCGTCGGCTCCGGTGTTCGCCGAACAACAGCGTCGCCTGCTGTTCAGCATTGCAGCGATGGTCTGCTTGTTCTTCATAAGCGTCTCGGCGGGGATCTACTTCGCACAGTTCATTCGCCGTCCGTTGAGTCGGGTGATGACCGTCCTGCGCGAGATCCGCCAAGGCCACCTCGAGATCCGGTTCGGCAATCGAACTAGGGGTGAGATCGGCGAGCTGGAGTCGGTCATCGAAGAGATGATCGGGGGCCTTTCGATGAAGCAGAACGAACTCGAAGGCCGGGTCGCCTCTCGAACCGAAGAGCTGCAGCAGGCCATGCACCAACTCGCCCAAAGCGACGACGATCGCAGGCGCCTTGTCGCACACAGCAACGACCTGCTCGAAGAGCAGAGCCGGCAGATTTCGGCCGACATCCACGACCAGTTCAACGCCTCGCTGCTCGCGATCAAGCTGCGAGCTTCAGCTCTCGTTGGCAACGGCGGCTCTCAGTCCGACCCCGAAGAGGTTCAAGCGACCGCCGCGGCAATCATCAAGGCGGTCGACCAACTCTATGGGGATGCGCGGGGCATGGTCAAGCGCCTTCGATCCGAAGTTCTTGACACCCTGGGGCTTCGCAGCGCGCTTGCAGAGGAGATCCGCACCTTCAACGATGCGGGCAGCGGCTGCAGCATCTACTCCGAAATCTCGGACGATGTCCTCAATCCCCCCGAGAAGACCTCGATTGCCGCGTACCGCTTCGTGCAGGAAGCTCTGAACAACATCGCCAAGCACTCGAAGGCGACTCGGGCCCGCGTCGTACTCAAACTCGACGAAGGCGAGCAAAGTCTCATCGTCGAGGTGTCCGACAACGGCGTCGGATTCAACACGACTGAAAAGCCAGCAGGCTTCGGCCTCTTGGGCATGCGCGAGCGCATTTCGTCGGTCGGCGGTCGGCTCCGTATCCAGTCCGAGTTGGGCACGGGGACCCGCCTCCGGGTGAGCCTCCCGCTTGCTTAGACCAAATCTTCCGAGTTACTTCGTGGACGTGCGCGTCTTCGCCAATGCGGCGAGGCGGGGATCCTGCATGATCTGGGCTATGTCTGCTCTCGTCGGTGGCCAGCCGCCGTTGGTGCTTTTGAAGCGGGCCTCCATCCCGTTTTCGAGTTCTCTGCGAGCCAGAAGCGCCAATTGCAGCGGGGATTACCATGCGAAGCGAGCAGCGGCGGCGCGCTAGCTGAACACGACCGTCTTGCGCCCGTTGCGCAGGACGCGGTGCTCGATGTGCCAGCGGACCGCGCGCGCGAGCACGACGCACTCGACGTCGCGCCCGATCGCGGTGATGTCCTCGGGCGTGCGCGTGTGATCCACCCGCTCGACGTCCTGCTCGATGATGGGGCCCTCGTCGAGATCAGCGGTGACGTAGTGGGCCGTCGCGCCGATCAACTTCACGCCGCGGTCGTGCGCCTGGTAGTAGGGCCTGGCGCCCTTGAAGCCGGGCAGGAAGCTGTGGTGGATGTTGATCGCACGCCCCTCCAGGCTCGCACACAGCTCCGGCGAGAGGATCTGCATGTAACGCGCCAGCACGACCAGGTCGACCGCCTCGCGCTCGACAATGTCCTGCACCGCCTGCTCCTGCGCGCGCTTGGCCTCGCCGCCAGCGCCCGGCGCGAGCGGCAGGTGGTGGAAGGGCATGCCATAGCTGGCCGCCAGGTCGGCGAACGTCGTATGGTTGGACACGATGGCCGGGATGTCGATGCCCAAATGACCGCAACGCCAGCGAAAGAGCAGGTCGTTCAGGCAGTGACCGTGCTGGCTCACCATCAGCATAACGCGAGGCCGGCGGGCCAGCGCATGCAGCTGCAAGTCCATCTCGAACTCGCGCTTCACGTTGGCCAACATGGTCTCCAGCGTGGCCACGTCTGCGAGCTGCGCCGGCGCATCGAAGTGCACGCGCATGAAGAAGCGGCCCGTGGCGCCCGGGCCGACCAGGTCGCCGAACTGCTGGGAGTCGATGATGTTGCAGCCGGCCTGGAACAGCAGTCCGGAGACGGCGTGAACGATGCCCTTGGTGTCGCGGCAGGACAGACGGAGGATGAATTCGTTTTGCATAATGGGCATTGTAGAAAGGGCGATGTCGGATTCCGCGCAAAGAGTAGCGCTCGACGAGCGCGTCTCGGTGTCGTCTTGTTCGTCAATGTGATCTAGGGTTGTCAAAATCACGAACCCCACGACCGATTTGACCTACCAATACCTGTCGTAAACCGTCGGACAGCCTTCATGTGAGTCGACCGCGCTGAGGCCGAATCCCTGCCCATTCGGTTCCTGCAGGCTCGCGTCCCAACGTGCTGTCACTGTCCAGGCTGTTTCGGATGTGCTCGCAGGCAAGTTCGCAGGTGCTTGCGTGGAATAAGGAAGGCCTGAGGCGCAACTCGACAGAACGGGCACTAAGCCATAGGCGGCGCAGACTTCGAGAGCAGGGCGGCTCTCGTTCGGAAGTGGGTGGTACGACGCCGCGCCGAAGATCGTGTATTTGCCACGGGTGCTGTTTTGGCTGTTTGCAATCGAATCTGCAATCCCGCAGAGTTGGAACTGATCGTCATATTTCGCAACGCCCTTGTGGCCCATTTTCATGCCTGCATAGGTTGGTTTGTCTTTCCCATCGGCGATGAACCACGCCTCCCAATAGACAGCTTCAGTCGCGTTCGCTGTGGAGCCTGAAGGACGCACGTAGTTGTCGATTTCCGCTGGCGACATGTATCTGCGGAACCACCAGTCCAAGTTTCGAACTGGACCGGGCAATGAACGGTTGATGATCGGAATCTTCGCCTGCAAGAGGTCGATCATCTTGTGCACCTTGAAAGTCCGCTCGATGCGCTGAAGAATCAGACCCGGCCCTGTTTCACCCACGAGTCTCCACTTAAAGCTCCGACTGAAAAGTCCGCACAGGCCCTCCTCGTCAGTAGATGCCGGAAGAGGTATTCGAACTATCGTCATCTTCAGTCCCGGAGTGAGAGGGCGCACACATTGGGTGCTAACTAGTTCAGCCGCATGGTAGCAAGAGCTTCTCTTACATGACTGAAATGCCACTGCGCGCAAGGGGCGGGAGCATGATGCCGCTCACCGAGCGCACAGATAGTGTGGTGCCCACTGCCTTGGCAACTGAGTGCGTTGGCCAACGAGCCGACTGCATGCTGAAGAACCGATCCTTCCGGGTTTGCGGAGTGGGGGTAGGCAGCAGTCACGCGGACAAAGCGCGGAACAGAGATCACCTCGACGAACAAGACGACGCCGAGACGCGCTCGTCGAGAGCGAGTCTACGGGTTTGCACCAAAGTCAAAGCGCTACTCTTTGCGCGGAAACCGACATCACCCCTAGAAGGGTGACTGTCGGGGCGAACAATGTGCACCGCGCTATCGGGCACGCGGCGACTTCGTCCGAATGCGCGAGGTCGAGCGTAGGTTCGCCCCGACGGAGGAGCTCGCAGCGACCAGTCTGATTTCGCAGCTCTTGCAAGACCGGCAACAGCTTGACGTTGTGATATCAGAACGCATTGGGGCAAAATCCCAACGTTCGTTCTGATATCACAACGACCGGGCCCAGGACGCGCGTCAGCGTATAGGTGGCATCCCGCATTCCTGAAGCGACGGCTCAGGGATGAGCCCGGCTCAGTGCAGCCTGTCGTGGCTTCGACACGCGATAGCCCCTTGCGCTCACAGCGAGCCTGTCTTGGTGGCATTTGGCCCATCTACCCCATAGAATCTCGATGCCAGTCGCGACATTTCCTCCCTTTCTCCCTTTAGGCGACTGGCCTTGCGCCCGGTGATTGCCGGGCGCTCTTCTTTGCTACATCGCTTGCTGGCCTCCCATACGGTAATCATCGACGTTTGCGAGCGGTCGAATCTGGCGGCGCTGCCGGGATTTCATTTGCCTGCGGAATAGCACATGGACGACCGTTTCAAGGCTTGGTTGCTCGATGACGACGTGGCAGTTGCCATCCACCGACTGGCCTCCTTGGCTGCGTCGTCGAGTGGCGGCTCGTTGTTGCATTCGCTGCCCGAGGTCGAGAACGCCAAGTTCACGAAAAATGCCGTCACGGGACGCGTACAGGACAACGCCTACGGTTTTGGATACCCCCGGCGTGAGCGCAGCGTCACCGTCCAAGTTCAGGAGGCCGCGCCTGGCCGCTATCGTCTGGCTGCTCGCTGCGACGGGTGCTACTCATCCACAAACTGCAGGCATGCTCTCAGCGCTGTGATGCACGCTGTGAGCCTGGAGCGGCCAGATATTGGCGCGATCCTTCAATCGCCCCAGGCTCTCCAGAGCCTGCTGCTGTCTGACTATGGCGCTGATTTCCTGAATACGCTGGAGCATTCAGAGGCAGCCGCTGACCTCGAATCGTCGTCGTCACCGGAGATCGGCGCCCGAGTCTTGCTGTACGTGCTCGACTTGCCCGAGGCCGGTTGCTCCCGCACTCTGCGCGTCGAAAGCCGCAGTATCCTCAAGGACGGCAGCAAATCCGTCCGGGGTACCAATTACCGTTGGTCCAGCCTGCAGCAGCTTTGGGTCACCGCCCCCGCGCCCTCTGCGTTCGCAGCCTACCGTGCCGATCGCGACACCGACGACGGACCTGAAGACGGGATCGCGTCCGCAGATGACGTGCGTATCGCCAAGCAGATCTTCGTCGATGCCGCACTTCCCGCGTCGCATGTGCTCGAGGTGGTCGGTGCACGCCTCGGCGACAGCCTCGAGCTGATGGCTGCCACAGGCCGACTCTACGTGGCGCAGGCGCTCGATCGCCCCCTCAAGCTGGCTGCGCACCGCTCGGCGCGTTGGAGCTGGCAACGCAACAGCGTCGACCTCTGGCAGTTGCAGGCGGCGATCGACGGCGACGGCTTCGTGCTGCCCTGCGATCCGCCTTGGTACGTCGACCCTGTCGAAGGCGTAGTCGGCCCACTGATTGGTCGGTGGAATCGCACGAGCCTCGTCGCGGCCGTCAAGGCCCGCTCGCTGTCGGACCAGGACCTGGAGCTGCTGCGCAAGCACGCGGGCGATCGCCTCACCGCCCAGGGGCTGCCCATCCTGCCCCGGGTTGAGACCGTCCACGCCGGCGTCTTGCGACCCCGGCCGATCGCCCGCCTGACGTGGGCTTTCGACGATCCCAACTACGAGCCCCCGGCCGTGTCGTCCCCGCGCTCTGGTGGTGGGCGCGGACGGCGCGACATGGGTGAGGCGGCGCTGCGCCTGGAGTTTGACTATGACGGCGCGGTGGTCACCTCTCCGGACGGATTCGAGGTATCGCGCCCTCGCGGCACGCAACGCATCGTCTACCAGCGAGACCGCGACTTTGAGCAGTCCTGCCTGGCGCGAGTGGCGCTGCAGCCACTGATCAAGGAATCCGATGGTTTCACCGTACTGATCGGCCGCGGCTGCTACAGCACCGACTCATTGATGCGCCGCCTGCAGACCTACCACGAGACCGTCGTACCCGCGCTGCATCAGGCAGGCTGGACCGTCTTCATGAACGAGGCTTGGCCCTTCGCGCAGCGGGACGTTCTGGCCTTTGACTACGACGTCGACGAAGACAACCCCGGCACCGAAGAGCCCGGCTGGCTTGGCTTCGGGGTCGCGGCCACCGTAGACGGGCGGCCCATCGACATGGCGCGCGCGCTGGTGGCGTTGCTGGCCCGGCGAGAAGTGCTCGCCAGCCTCGCAGAGTCCAACACCGCCGATGACGAGCAGCGGAGCTGGACTGTGCAGGAGGCGAACGGCTACCGTCTGGCCATTCCCGTTGCGCTCCTGCGACAACTGCTTCCGCTCATCACGGGGCTGCACGTGGACGACCAGGGTCGTTCGCGGGTGCGGCGGATGGACTTCGGGGCGGTCGAGGTCGCCCGTCAAGGCACTGACAGTCGCCTGATGGGTGGCGACACGCTGGTTGCATTGGCCACCGCCTTGCGCGACGTGCCGGCAGAGCTACCAGCCGCGACACGCACGGCATTGAAGGGAGCGGCGCGCCCGTACCAGATCCACGGTGCAAACTGGTGCGACGTGCGCCGGCGCCACGGATTCGGCGGCATCGTCGGCGACGAATACGCGGCCGGTAAGACCTTGCAGGGGCTGCTCACCCTCTTCAGCGCCTTCCACGAGCCCGAGGCAGTTCACCGCACCTCGTTGATCGTGGTGACGAAGACATTGTTCTTCGAGGGACGCTGGCAGGAAGACGCCGAGCGCTTCCTGCCGTCCATGCGGTTGCTGTGCATCGCCGGCAGCGCGCAGATCGCTCAGCTTGCCGCGCACGTTGGCCATCACGCAGTGCTGACCACCTACGACGCGATCGTGGCCAACCTCGAGGCCTTCCAGGCCTTGCCCTGGAACGTGATCGCGTGTGACGAGGGCCACAAGCTGGGCAACAGCTCGACCCACAAGGCGCGCGCCATCGACAGCCTCACCGCGAGACAGAAGCTCGTCGTGACGGGCAGCCCGATGCAGAACAGCCCCCGCGAGCTGTGGTCGGTGATGAACATCGCGGTGCCCGGTCTGCTGCGCCACAAGGCCTGGTTTGACCGGACGTTCCCGAAGGCGCGCGTGGTCGCCGGCACCGACCCGAGCCAGATGAAGGAGGTCGACACCGAAACCCGCCGGGCGAATGCGGCGCGTCTAAGCGCACTCGGCAAGCTGATCGCGCCGTTCTACTTGAGGCGCACCAACGACGAGCTCGGACGGTCGCTGCCGATGATCAACGATGTGCTTCGAACGGTCGTGATGGACGAAGCGCAAGCGCAAGCCTACGAGGCGGTGCGCGCGAGTGGTCAGGAACAGGTTCAGTCGCTGATCGCGCAGGCCGGCTTCGAGCCCTCGAAGCAGCAGATCATCGTGGCGATCAACCGCCTGCGCCAGGTGTGCGCCGACCCCCGGCTGATCCAGCGCGGCGCCCGGGCGCAGGACAACACGCCGTCGGCCAAGCTGCAGGCACTCCTAGACATCTGCCGCGAGCTCGCTGACGAAGGCAAGAAGGTCGTCGTGGTGTCTGAATGGACCGAGATGCTAAAGCTGATCCGCGCGTCGCTCGCGGACGAGGGGTTGCTCTGCGACCTGCTCCACGGCGAGTTGACAGGGCCGGCACGCCAGCGCGTGAGCGCCGGCTTTCGGATCGGCGCGACCCAGGTGTTGCTGATCCAGCTGCAACTGGCCGAGGGCATCGAGCTACCCGAGGGCGACGCGATCATCCTGTACGAGCCGTGGTGGAACACCAAGCGCGAGGAGCAGGCCATCGCACGGCTGCGCCGTGATGAGCGCAACAAGCACGTGACCGTGGTTCGCTTGGTGATTCCTGGCAGCGTCGAGATCGGCGTGCAGCGTGTCGCACAGGCCAAGCTCGCCGACATCGAGGCCGTGCTGCAGGGCCACGCTAGCGAGCACGGCGGCGGGCTGTCGCGAGAGGATGTCGATGCGATCTTCGCACCGGCAGCACGCTTTTCTTAGGGCACGCTGCGCTCAGTTGTCGGCCCCGTGCGCGAGTCCTACGCCACTGCGCCATTCGTTTTGAGCGCGGGTACCCCTGGCCACGATTGGGCGGCCCTTTCAACGTGACCTGAAATGCGCAGTGCGCGGCGTCTAGATCCCCGCAGGAACCAGAGCTGTATTGCCGACCTCCGCATACGAGGTCATCTTCTTCCCGCTGCTCGCGACAGCGTAAAGGTAGCACTGACTGTAGCTGGCGTTCGCGGCCGTGCCAAGACTGACCGTATTCGGAACAAGTCGATGCCGACACGGGGCTTCGATGACCTCGATGGTCGGTACCCAAGCACCCCTAAGTCAAGGGTCGTCGGAACGCGGGTTCCAGTACGTGCTTCGATACAGTACCCCGTATGAATCCGCACTTCAACGACACCCAGGTCGCAGAGTACGCCAAGTCGCGCAACATCGCGCCAGGGACCCTTCTTTGGGCGTCCGATGTTCCGCTCGTTGAGGATGCATTCCGAGCCGGTGCCAAGAACAACTCTGCCGCTGACTATCTGCGATTCTCTGATCTCAAGACCGACACAGAACGCACGGGGCGAATTCCACCTGAGGAGGCCACCGATTGGGTCGTCAATCCGGGTCAGGGCATCTCATTGTTCATCAAGCAGATGCTGACCGACGGCTTGGTTCATGTCGGTACACACGGTTCGCCTGGAACGCCGTTGAAGTCTGATCTCAAGAAGCAGTACGATCCGTTCAAGGAACGGTTCTGGTGGCGCATCGAGAAGGGCCAGATGCTCCCGTCGGGCCTCCAGTTGATCTTCGACGGTGAGCCTCCAGGACACTGCACCCTGACCGTCGAGCGCGCGATGACGCTACAGGCGTTTCTTGCGCTCGTGTCGCTTGTGCACTTCGAGAGCATGGGTACCGACTACTACGGCGTCCTCAAGTAATCTGCACCATGCACCGCAAACCTCGTACCGTTGAACTGACACCGCTCCAGATCGCCCAAACGCTGGTGGCGCTGCGGAGCCACATCGCCTCGCTGAACAAGCAGGAAGACGAAGATCCGCAGGGCGACGAAGTGCACGACATCTTGGTGGCCGAGAGCGCGGTCAAGGCGCTCTTGCTGGCGGGAGCTGCCGCTGACCAGGACGACTATCCCGAGTCTCGTCAGCCGGATTGATGGCTTGCTCTGGCGGCGCGCGCGAAATGCGCGTAACCCGGCAGTTCCGCGATTCGGCACGACTGGCTGACAAGCAAGGCCCCGGAAGCGCCCGGCACGAACAAGAGACTGTCGTAGGCCGTCTCGATTACGCTGCCAGGCGGTGCTCGTAGTACGGGCGCTCGCGATCATCGAGGATGGCGTACTGCGCGGCCAGGTTCGCGCGATCGGGGTGCAGCCAGGCGTCGACGTTGGACAGCTTGAGCGGGATGAGGCAGCGGTCGTGGCCAGCAGCTGCTACCTCGGGTGGGGGCTCGTCGGTCACTGCGGCGAAGCTCAGCAAATCGGGCTGGCCAGGTGCCTGCCACCGCGACCAGATGCACGCGACGAGCATCTCCTCGAGGCCATCGGGCTTGAACTCGAGGATCAGATCCTCCTCGGTCTCGCCTGCAGCCAGCGCGCGGCCTTCTCGCCTGTGGCGCTTGACGTGTTCGTAGAACTTGCTGGCGATGATGATGCCGTGCCGGTGGCCGAACACACCGCGCCACATCGGACCCTCAAGATTGTCCAGTCGCGCATTGTAAATTCCGGGGTACTTCGCGTCGTAGAAAGCCGGCATCCCCTCTGGACGGCACTGATACCGCATTGGCATCACGACGAGCTCGCCGTTCTCCACGACCATCGCTGGGCAGTAGACGCCGGGGAAGATGCGCTCGTCACGAGGCTCGAGCTCTGTGCGCTTCAGGTCGGCCAGAGCGCGCTGCGCCTTTGCGATCTTGTCGGTCGCGATCCGCTGATCGTCCGCGGACTTCTTCGTGGGCTTGGGGCTGGCCAGGACGCGCTCGGCGGTCACCAGGCGAGTGCGCTGCTTGAACATATCTTGCTCGGTGCGCGTCGCCTCCGCGGCCGCGTGCGCGTCGATGAGCGCCTTGACGCGCCGCTCGCCGTCCGTCTGTGGGTCAGCGAAGGCGAGTTCCATTGCCTTGGGGATCTTGATCCGGGCCTCGGGCTCGTTGTCACGTTGCCAGAACGTGCGGTAGAACTCGCCGACGGACATCGTGGCACCGAACATGCGCACGAACTTCTTCCAGTTGGCGTAGACCTGGGCGGAATAGCACATCGGGCACCTCGTCGGCTGGCGGCTGTCAGCCCGTCGTTTGATATGGCGCCCAGCATAGCGCCGCAGAGGCGCGGCGGCTCTCGAGCGGGGCATTGGCGCTTGGGCTGGCCTACCGGTAGCCGAGGTGGCTCTGCAGCAGGAACCAGCACATGTTGAGCGCGAAGGACCGGCCGAGCCGGGTCATCTGGGCCTCGGAGATCCCGGTGCTCATCGGCCGGTGGGCGCCAGCGCTCAGGAGCGCGTACACGCCGACCAGGCCTTTCTCCTCCTCGAGCGAGATCCGACCGCTGGCGCGGAGGTAGCCGATCATCGACCCCCACTTGGCGCGGTCGAAGGGCAGGGGAGCGGCGCTCGCTTTTGTGGCCACGTCGAGTGCGACGTCGCCGGCGAGCGTCTCGAGCGCGACCCTGGCGTTCACGAGCGAGGCGTTGTAGTCGGGCGGGTTGGTCCGGAACGCTTGCGCTGAGTCTTCGATCTTCTGGATGATGGCCGCGCGGCTGGGAGCGCCGCACCCGCGTAGCGCGTCGACCAAGTCGTCGTCGACAGGCACGGCATCGGCGATCGACGGATCCGTCTGCGACAGATGCTTGTCATCGACCTGGTATCCGTCGAGCGCGAGGCACTGGGTCAGATCGTGCATGCGTTCGTCGAAGCGGTACTTCGGGCTGACGCGGTGCCGCAAGTCGCCGGCGGTGGCCACCAGCTCTGCAAGCACCGCCATCACCTGGTGATCCTGCAGGACGCGCACCGCGTTGAGGATGTCGAGCATCTCGTTGCCCGGACGGATCGTCGGGTGGCCGCCATGTTTGGCGATCAGCGTGACCAGGTTGGCCGTCGGCTGTTGCTCGAGCAGCTGCGCCAGCGAGTAGCGGGTTCTTTGTCCGATCATCAGGATCTCCCGGCGTTGATGGTCGGCGTCATCGCGCCGATGGCCGACCATTCTCGCTGCCGCGCCGCGTCGGCCTGGAGCCGGCGCGCCGAAACAGCTCGCCGTCGCAGGCGCTCCACGGTGATTCCGGGCGTCAGGGCCTGCCTCAACCACAACTAGCTAGAAAGGGGCTCCGGCCGTTGCCGGACCGGAGCCAGAAGCCTTGGCGTAGGGTGCGTCAGAGGCACCTGCTCAGGGAGGTGAAGCAGGTGGCCGCCGCCTAGAGGTCGCGGCCGGGGCGCAGTGTAGCTGGATAGCCACCGGTGAGATTTCGGCTAGCTGTCCGACGTCCCTCTAGGCAAGGCGTTCTACGAGTACCCTAGGTCGCGGTTGCGCCTGACGTCGGAGTCCACAGGGGCTCGCCGTCTTGCCCGTCAACGTGAGAAGCGTGCGCGCGCGGCACATCGCTGCAAGGGATAGATCGCCACAGGCTGCCCAACATCGGAGCCGATCAGCCGCAGCATCCACTCGACGTGCGGCACCGAACCTGGCAAGAAGCTCTCGATCGCAGCGCCGGCCTCCGACCAGCAGGGCGACGCCTCGTTGATCTCGATGATGCGGCCGCATTGGCCGAGGATGGTCACGCAGAGGAGGTCACCGACATAGGCGTCGCGCTTGTACGCGTCCACACGGATCACCTCGCTCCAAGCAATCGACGCGTCGCCAACGCGCAGACCTACGGCGCCGGTGGTCACCGCAGGCGGCAGGGACGTCCCTGACCGAACCCGCTTGGCCATGCGCCTAAAATAGCGCGCGATTGGTGTGATTGCTCGCATCGGCTTGCAGACTAGCGTCGAGCGGAGCTCAGCGTCAGCACGGTCTCCCACGTATCGCGAGGACAGCCCTGACGAATCCATGGACAATCGCCCCGAGGGTGCATTTCAAGGACGGTCACGCCAACTAGAGTAGCCCGCCTTGATACCGGGCCTCTGGCTAGAGGCAATGAAGCACCGCGGGGCCGCAAGGCCCGCATGGTTGCATCGGCGTAATGGCGAGCGACCGGGAACGGGGAGTCCCAACAATGGCACATTTCGACGAAATCGGTTTCCTGCTGATGGACGTTGCGAAGATGTGCAACGTCGATGCGGCACGCATCGTCACTGGTGACGCGATCGCGGCCAGCCTGGCTGCACCTGACCAGTCCGGCTTCCACGTCGTCGGCTCCGAGGCCTTCCAGGCGCCAGACGGGACGCAGGCAAGGCTTTTGCTGCTGAGCAGGAAGCCACGTCGCCTGACGGAACGCGAGCAGACTGTGCTGCGCGCGATGACCTTGCATGCGCAGATGCAGCTGGTCTAGTCGCCCACTGCTGGCCACCGGAAACCGGCCGAAAAGCCTTGCGCGTACTTGATGAGCGCGCCAGCTGATGTAGCGCTCGGTCAGACAGCCAGGCTTTGCAATGTCAAGGCGCTGTCTGCGGCCGTACGGACGATGATCAGGCCCAGCAGATAACCGGCGGCCATCTCAGATCGCGCGCGATCGAGCAGCTCGGTCAATTCCTCCCGGGCCGCCGTCACGTGCGTCAGTTGCTCGAACGCTGTGAACCATGCGCGATCGGCTAAAGGCAACTCCGCCTTGCGTTTGCGAAGGGCCGTTCTCATTCCGGTAACCGTCTGCTGCGCGAGATCCCAGGCCAGAAGGTTACCGGGCGTCGGGCCGACGGAATGCTCGGCGCAGACGGCGCCAGCAAGGATGCCCTGGACCATCGGCCGGGTAGCAGCCTGCAGTAGGGCGCCGGCATCCGAGACATCGCCGCCGTGCCAGTCGATGTTCTCGAAAAGGTAGGCGTGCTCTTCGCCACCCAGCGCACTCTCCAGAGAGTCCAACGCGTTGCGAATCGTCTCAGCGGCGTCATGGCTATGAATGCGGGCATACGTCGTTGCCAACGCCTGCCCGGTATTGAGCGCCATGTGGGCTTTCAACCCTGTCTGCTTGGACATGATCTCGACCTCTTTCCCAACTTGAACTTGATTCATAGACTTTCTCGATGCTTGCTTGGACTCGCCTGACGGGAGGGGGGTGATGCCGCCTCGAGGCGGTCTGGTAGCACTTCAGGAAGTGGTTTTCTCGATCTGCTGGATGTAGTAGATGCCGACCCCCACTCTCGCGGTGATGCCCGAAGGCCACTCCGATTGCGGAAGATGGTGGATGTCATGGTTGGTCAGCCATCCGTCCATCTCGACCAATGCGCGTTGGGCGATCGCTGCGCTCATCTTGCGGAAGGCCGGGAGCACCTCGACGGGTATGTCGACGTGCATCACCTTGCGCTGGTAGCGCGGGTCGGTAGCACCGAACTCGATGTTGTGCGTGATGGTGTCCATGAGGTCGCGCATATCGGTGCCGAGGATTTGCACCTTCGGCACGATGCTGTCGTTCGGCACGAATTCGCGTTGCAGCAGTTCCACTTTGCCGTCGGGTCGTACCTTGACGGACCCGACGCGCACCAGCTCGTCGAGTACCGCCCGGGCCGGCACGTCACCGCCATGCAAGCGAACGAGTTCCGCGAAGCTCTTGCCGCGGGCCGTGGTGTCCGCCGCATCCATTGGGAGCACCCGGGGCTGTCCGGCGGCGTCGCAGAAGTCCGGCGCCCGTGCCCATGCCCCGAGAACGCGAGCAGCACGGTTGTAGTGGTGGGTGGCGATGTCGGTCCGGTCAGACGGCTCGGCAAGGAGCAGATTCACGTCTTTGCGGGTGAGGCCCGTCAAGATCGCTGCGCGCGACGCCGACGGCCTCCTGCCAGGCAATGCGAAGTCTTCCATCGCTGATTCGACATAGACGCGCTTGGCGATGGCCTCGAGCACGCTGTAGGGGAACGAGTGCTTCAGCAACATGCGTACGAGCGGCCGCAGCAGCTTGGCCAGCGCTACGGCGATCGCTTGTGAGAGTTCTTGCTCCTGCTGCATTTGGTAATTCTGTCCCAAACATGTGACAATTCCAAACACTTTTTATGCCAACTAGTACCTGGAACGGGTGATTGACGAGGTAGCGCGGCGGTCGAACACGGGTCGCTGGCCATCGACGACAACGTCTACAGCTGGGGCCAAGCTGCCGAGACACATCTCGTGGCGACGGATTTGATCGCCGGCATCCACGACCCCGCCGTGCTCACGAGGCTCACCGAGGCGCACAGGTGGTTCGCCGCGAGCTCAGTGCGGGGCTACGCCCGCATGCGGGGGCGCATCGCGCCGTCTTTGGTGGCCATGCCAGCGGTTGTGGCGATCGTTTCGCGGTGAGGCGGACGCCTCAACTGTTTGCGCACAGTGGTGCTGCTGCGCATAATAGATCGGATGTCGACCTAGGCAAAGTGCGGGCCGGCACAACCTTGTCACTGCCCGAAAACACCCATGACGATGAAACTCAGCCCGCACCAGACGACCGCCTCCGAAGCGGCCGTCAGCGAGTTCGACACCGCGGATCGCGCATCGATCATCATGCCCTGCGGAACGGGAAAGACGCTCGTCGGCATCGACGTCGTGCGCCAACTGCAGCCGCGCATCACGGTGCTCCTGGCGCCAACGCTGGCGCTCATCCGGCAGTCGCTGGAGGCCTGGCAGATGGAGCAGCCGGTTCCCGGCGCACACTACATCGCTGCTTGCAGCGACGAGTCCGTCGCTGAAGGTGCTGCCGAGGAAGACGACATCGCTCCGGGCGAGCTTGGGGGCATGGTCTCGACATCCGTCGACGACCTGGCCAAGTTCTTGAAGGCATCCGGGTCAAATCCAGTCGTTGTCATGACCACCTACGTGTCATCCTCGATCGTGGGCCAAGCTCTGGCTCTCAATGGCCTGCGAGCGAACCTGGGGCTGTTCGACGAAGCGCATCGCACCGCGACCGGTGAAGTCACGAGCTTCAGCGCGGCTCTGTTCGACGACATTGTTCCGATCGACAAGCGACTCTTCATGACCGCGACGCCGCGCCTGCATTCGATGCGGGAAAAGGACGACGGCGCACCGTGGATCAGCATGGACAACCCGGCCCTCTACGGCCGCGCGGCGTACGTGCTTCCGATGGCCGATGCGATCGCCCAAGGCTTGATCACCGACTACCGGGTGCTGGTTTCGGTGGTCACATCGGACGAGCTGCCCGATGCAGGTGCAGACGCCCCGGGGCGCCAACGCCAGGCGGCCGCGGTGGCGATCTCCAAGGCGATGTCGACCTACGGGCTGCGCAAGGGCTTCCTGTTTCACCGGACGGTGGCAGACGCTGCCGAGTTCGCTGAGTCGGCGATCCTGGCGCGTGAGACACCGGGCGTGCTGCGCGATCACATCAGCGGTGCGATGCCCATGCGGGAGCGTCTGCGGCGCATGGAGGCGTTCAAGGACGCTGACGACGGCCTGATGGCGAACGCGAAGTGCCTTACCGAAGGGGTCGACGTTCCCGCCGTCGATCTGGTCTGCTTCATGGCCCCCAAACGCAGCACGATCGACGTCGTTCAGGCGGTCGGCCGCTCGATTCGCAGAGCGCCGGGCAAGCAGTTCGGCTACGTCCTGCTACCCGTGCTGGTCGACCTGCACAAAGGCGAGTCTCTGGAGGACGCCGTGGCGCGCTCCGAGATGTCCGAGATCGTCCACGTCTTGTCCGAGTTGCGCGACATGGCGATTCCGTATGCGCGCGGCTCGGGAAGCGGCGGCGTCTCGGATGCTGTGGTCAAGGAGACCGAGGACTATCTCCGCGACAAGGTGTCGGTGCTCGGCTCGCCGGAACTGGCCGAGGCGCTTCGTCGATCCATCCACGTAATGGCGCTTCAGGATCTGCGCTCAGACGTCAGGCAAAGCCCGCAAGACCTGTATCTTCGCCTATCGCAACTGGCAATCGAGAGCGGCTTTCAACTGCTCGAGACGGAGTGGCTTGGTTCCCAAGTACCGCACCGCTTCAAACACGTAGCGAGTGGCAAGGGCTACGCGTGGCGTCCTGCTCTTGTGATGCACAAGGGCTTTCCGAAAGAGCTGCGCGCAGATCAGGATCGTTTCGATGAGTTGAAGGAGCTTGCTCGGAAATCCGGCTTTGCGATTCTCGAAACAGTGTGGCTCGGTGTTTTGAAAAAGCATCGGTTCAAACACATGGAAAGCGGCAAGGAGTACGCGTGGCGGCCGCACAATGTAATCAACCGGGGCTTTCCGAAGGAGCGGTTGCTTACCGATCAGGATCGATTCGATGAGTTGAAGGAGTTTGCCTCGGAAGCCGGCTTTCATCTGCTTGAGACAGAGTGGCTCGGATCGCACGTCCCACACCGTTTCAAGGACATCGAAAGCGGCAAGGAATGGGCCGGACGCCCGAACCAGGTGATGAGAAGAGGCTTTCCGAACGGTATCCACAAAACCCTGCTCACGGAGCAGGACAGATTCGAGAACCTGCAACAACTTGCCCAGGAAGCCGGTTTCCATTTGCTCGAGACGGAGTGGCTTGGTTCGCGTATCCCGCACCGTTTCAAGCACATTGAAAGCGGCAGAGAACTCGTGCAAAGGCCGGGCGATGTCATGCGCCACGGCTTTCCTGAGGATCTGCGCACGGACCTCGATCGGTACAATGAGCTAAAGCAGTTGGCCCGGCAATCAGGCTTCGAGGTGCTCGAAACAGTGTGGCTTGGTGCAATGAAAGTGCATCGTTTCCTGCACATCGAGAGCGGGAAGGAGTGGTCAGGGCGGCCGATCCAAGTGGTGACCAAGGGCTTCCCGAAGTACCTCCGCATGGACTTCAATCTGTTAAATGAGCTGAGGCAACTTGCCCAGGAAGCCGGCTTCCATCTGCTCGAGACTGAGTGGCTTGGTTCGCGCATCCCGCACCGTTTCAAGCATATTGAAAGCGGCAGAGAATTCGTGCGCAGGCTGGACGATGTGAGGACGCGCGGGTTTCCGAAGTCCGACTTCTCTGTCCCCTCGAGCCAGCAACTTTCAACTGAAAGTGCCGCAGTTGATGCGCGTGACGAAAGTGATTCCGAGATCAAGCGCGACCACATGCGGGGCTGAAATCAAAACGAGATACTCGGTGGTCAACGCCGCAACCGAAAACTTAGCAGGAGCATCAGCATGTCGATCATGACTTGGAAGTGCGAGATGAACGAGGACGACGATGCGATGATCGTGGTCGACTACCCCGACAACGAGGAGATGGCCGCGGTCATCGAGCTGGTCGAGACCGCGCTCAGGCCGGTCACACGTGAGGGCTTCAACATCTCGTGCGATGGCAACTGCAACAAAGCGCCGCAGGGGATCAACTGGACGGTGAGGATCGCGTTTGAATCGGTCGCCATGGCCAACGTCGCCGCCCAGGCGATGCAGGCGCGTTACGGCCAGCCGGAGGGCATGTCGGTCGCCGAATTCGCCTTGGGCCAGCAGCGCCAACTGGAGCGCGGCTGAACCTGCGCGGTACGCCGCGGCCGACCGCCGTGATCGCTTCGGGCGTGAGCGAGTGGTACAAGCACTCGACGTCCTGCTCGATGATCGGACCCTCGTCGAGGTCAGTGGTCACGTAGTGCGCTTTCGCACCGATCAGCTTCACGCCGCAGTCGTGGGCCTGGAAGTACGGACTGGCGCCCTTGAAGCCGGGCAGGAAGCTGTGGTGTGAAACCGTAGTTGTCTTTCGGCAGTGCATGCAACCTGATGAGCGGGGATCGATTTTGAGTCGCGGCCACGTGTGCGTAGAGTGGATCGAACTCACCGAACATAGAGCCGAAGACAGTCATGAATTCCGCATGCGAAGGAAGCACGAGTCGATCCGACACCGCGGCCGGAGCGCCTCCAGCGCCCTGGCCGGAGATTGTGGCCTTCTCGGGTGGTCGCAACGGCGTGAACAGCTTGCGCGTGCGCCTCGAGCCCGGCGCCGAGGAAACGCTGTTCGTTCGCGCGCCCACCCCCATCCCGCCGGCAGAGCCGCTTTTCGTGGCAGAAAAGGCCGCGTTCATGGAGGGCAAGACAATCCAAGGCCGGTGCGGCCCGGCCGGCGCTTGGGCCGATACCGATGCCCCGGGCTGGTTCGGCGACTGCGAATACCGGATCAAGCCGGAGCTGCAGTCGTGAAGGCCCGCCGCGTTACGCTTGCGCTCGGTCGCACGCCGCTCGAAGCGGTCTTCCACGTTCCAGAGACTGTCCTCGATGCCGGCCGCGTCACGGACTACGAACTGGCCGCATGCAGGCTGTTCCTGGCATGGCAGAACGGATTCCCGCACGTCCGCAGCCCCGTCTGCGAGATCGAGGGCCTGCCGCTGGAATCTGCCGCGCTGACCAAGGCGCTGTTCCGATCGCCGAAACCCAGCAAGCGGCCCGCGAAGCAACCAACTGTGGAAAGCGCTTATGCCTGAGCTGACCGACTTCGATCACGAACCCTTGGCGTCACCGCGGCCGGGATTCATCGGAGAGTGCGCGTTCGCCGCTGTGTGGAAGGCCGCGATGACCGCGCCGAGTGCGGGCCGCCGGTGGGACGGCTCGGATGAGCATCCCATCGACGCCGTGCTCGCGAACTTCCACCTGGAGACCACGCAGCGCGACGTCAGCATCCTCGCATCGATGGCCAGCTGGCTGGGCACCAACTGCGGCTATTCCATCCTGCACCGGGCCGAGCACGGGCTCGCCGGGGTCGGCTACGAGCGCTACCTGATGGCCTGGGCCGCGGAGAACACACGCAAGCGCGGGATCAACCACTTCGGACGCACCATCGAAGCGTTCGCGGAGAAGGGCGGCTGCATGGAGTTCACCGTGCGCGACCTGGAGGTGTGCGACTCGATGATGCTGTGGCTGCCGACTTCCGAGGGGCAGGCGTTCCTAGCGGCTGCGCGTGCCGAGTACGCGCGCCAACGCGACGAGAGGGATCGCAACGAGGCCCGCCTGTGGCGCGAACACGTGGCCAAGGCTACCTCTGCTGCCGCAGGCGCGAGCGCTTGATGCCTGTCGCTTGGATCCTCGCTCTGGTCGATCTGGCCATCGCAGGCTTTGCGGGCTCCTTGGCACGTGCGCTTGACTTCTTCGGCACAGGACTCAACGCCGCCCAAGTCATGGCTGGCTCGGTCGTCGTGACGCTGGTGTTGTCCGCCTGCGCGCTGGCCTTGCCGCGATCGACGTGGCTGTTGCGGACCGCCCTCGGGCTCGAGACGGTCGATCTGCTGGCGGTGCTTGGCCTGTCAGCTTGGTACGCGCTGGCGAGTTCAGACGCGGGCACGCCCAATCCCATGCACTTCTACTGGATGCACGCCACCGCGGCCGGGCTGGTGTTCGCGATCAACATCGGCACGCTGCTGTCCGTCGCGCCACAGGGTGTGAGATGACCGAGCTGCTGCGCGCGACCATCTGCGCTGTCGTCGACGAGGAGGGCTGTGCCGCCGAGGCAGAGCAGTGGCTCGAAGAGAGAAGGGCACGCTTGAGCTTCGTCTCCGAGCAGAACGGTTGTGGCTGCTGCGTGCTAATGTGGGACATCGAGGGGCCAACCGACTTGGTCGGCACATTGCCTGCGGGCCTGTCGGCAGTCAGTGCGTGGGCGTCCAGTTCACCGAAGAACAACTGAGACGGGCATCGGAGGAAGAACTGCTCAGTCGCAGGACAACGCCGCTGGCGTCGACGATCCGGCGGTACCTGCGCCAGCGGGATTCATTTAGACCTCGACGACCAGTCTCTGGTCGAACGCGTTGTTCTCGAACGATCCGTCGCGCATCAGGTAGCCCCGCGGGTTGCAGAGCACGCGCGCGTTGCCTCGCACGTAGTCGCGGCTGTCGTGCGTATGGCCGTGCACCCAGAGCTTGGGCACCTGGAAGAATTCGTCGGGCAGATTGCTGCTGAAGGCCGGCGTGAGGGCGTCGTTCGCCCAGCGGGGCGCAACGGAGTCGGCGGACGGGCCATGGTGCGTGATGACCACGGTGGCCCCGCCGGCGAACGGCTCCTGCAGCTTGGCCAGCAGCCAAGCGCGCTCGGCCTGGTGGAAGGCCAGAGTGTCCTCAGGTTTCAGATCCCGCCGGAGTGCGCGCGAATCGGCGTCGCCGGTACGAATCCGGCTGTAGTCGTTCATCCCGGTTCTGGCCACAGCCAACGCGCGGCTGAGGCTGGGCTCAGCGGCCGCCGGCCCGGCACCGCCAACAGCTAGCGCGAAGTCCGTCCAGAGGGTGCAGCCGAGGACGCGCACGTGGCCGCCATCAAGGAGCAGCTCGCCCGGGTCGAGGAGGTGGACGTTCGGATGTTCTGCCGCGGCCTCGCGCAGCTCGCGCCGGCGTACTTCGATCTGGCCGCCATAGAACTCGTGGTTGCCGGGCACGAAGATGAGCGGCAGGGCAGCGCCGAACACCGTCGGCCGGCTTGCCCAGCCCGGCAGCTTTCTAACGTTGGGCATGATGTCGCCGGCCAGCACCACGGCGTCGACGCCTGCGAGAAGGCCGGGCGGCGGCGTGTAGCCGGCGAATTCGATATGCAGATCACTAAGGATCAGTAGTCGCATGTTGACGTCCTCCCGGCCTTAGAGAGCCAAGTGTTGCTCGCCAATCGCATCACGCTTGGCATCGGGGCTCGTTGGTTTCTAGAGCTTCCGGGGCTCGCGTTCATCCGCCCCGTGGGCGGGCCGGGCGTGTGCCGACTGGCCCATGGGTCATCCCGTCGAGTAGACGGTGCCCTGGCATCAACTCAAGCGTGCGCGCAGCTCGCGCCTCGTCGCAGCCGAAGTGCACGAGCCGCGCAAGCGCGTGCTGTTCGATATGTTCCCACTGCCCGTGGACGACCTCCAGGGCCTCTTGAGCGCTGTAGCCGAAGTCGCTGCAGTCGGACAGTAAATTGTCCAGGGTGATGGTGGCGCCCTGTTGGCCAAAGACCATCGCGAGCGCCTGACCTGCGCCGGCGGTCGCAACGATCGAGAGGTCGAAGACGGGCGTCAGCCGAAAGTTTCCGTCCGCGGATGCGATCAGGCCATGATTCTTCTCGTGATCGTCGAGGTTGCCGACCAGGGCGTTGAAGACGATGCGGCGGTACAGCTCGCGGATGTCCTCGGTGGGCGTCTTCTCCCACTTGGCCAGGTGGCGCGCGAGGTTGTTGTACGAGCCTTGATGCGACCACTGAGCGACTCCTGGCGCGCTCCAGAACAGCGTTTGTCCGCTGGCATACCGCCATCGAGCGAAGCCGCCTGGAACGGCTTCACGATCGAAGCGCGGCACCATCAGGACGGGCTGACCGTCGATCACGATGATCCTGGGCTCCGGTGCCTGGATGTCGAGCTCGCTGGCCAGCGAAAGCAAGGCCGCTTCAACGATGGGCACGGGTGCGTAGTCGGCCTTGTCGTTGATGCTCACGCCCTTGCACAGATACAGCTTCCCGCCGTCGTCGATCGTGCTCTTGGGTCGTGCGCCGCCGGTGCCAGCCTGGCCAAGCAACTCCCGTGATTCGGCGGCCGTGAGTTGCTCGCCGGCTTCCACGCGCGCATGGAGCTGCAGCACGTGCTCGAGCGTGCGAACCGATGGTGCGGTCACGGAGACTGGCGCCACGTCGCGCGATGCGCTGAACGTGAGGGCACCGACGGGCTCGCCGAAGGCGTTGATCAGGTAGCCGCACTGGTCTTGAGGGCCGAGGTTGCGATCGATCAGGCGCTTTCCCCAAGCGTCAGGGCCCGAGTCACGCAGCACAGAAAACCAGCCTTGGAGGTGCGTTGTCACGTACTCCTTGGCTTGCAGGGGCAGGGCGATCGGATCGATCGCTACAGCCTTCGGGTTGGCCAAGTAGGTGCGCCCGTACACGAACCGTCCAGCATGCCCGTCGTGACGATGCACTCCGCAAAGGGTGGGAGTCAGCTCATGGGGCAGGTGGATCCAGACCCAGGTTTCAGAAGTCATGATCCAGCTTCCTCGAAGTGCGCACGCGCCGCGTTTGAGGGTCATAGACCAACAGGGCGCCTTCTCGATCCAGGGCCGGGTCGGCGACCAGGCCGACCTCCGCGCTGAGGTTCATGCAGTTCAAGACCGCAAGGTAGGCGCCCAAGCTCGTGGTGAGGGAGCCCTTCTCGATGGCCATCACCGTCTTGCGATCGACGCGAGCCTTTTCTGCGACGTCTTGCAGGCGCAGCTCGCGGCGTTGGCGCGCAATGCGAATCCGGCCGCCGAGTTCGAGAGCCTGCTGAATCGCTAGGGGTTCAGGTCGAAAGTCCTTCATAAGGGTCTTTATAGCACGATAAAGGGTGTCTCGAGGGACATTTCGATGATGCGAACCCTGGCGATTGTCAAAGCTGCCGTCAAGAAGTGGTTGCAAGCCGGGCCGCACGGTCTGGTTCGTGGCCGACCCCATCGATTTCACGACACCGACCCACCGCCTTCCTTTGCGACATAAGCCAAGTTATGTCGCACATAGTTTAAAATGGGTGTATGTACTAAAAGCATTGGTGGTATTACAGCTATCTTTTGGCCATTAGGATATCATGCAGCTACGCCCGGTCCGGCGCGCGTTCGTCACCGTCCAACCAGGAAAGCCGCCCAAATGCAGCCCGAAAACGCATCGCAAACGCACTCTGAGCCTCACGACTCCGCCGAAGGCGAGGAGCTCATCCAGGCGGAGGCAGCAAGGGCAGCAACAGCCGAGGTCGACGCTGACGCGCTGCCCCAAGACGAGCTGGAACCACTCGCGCGCAATGAACTCCTGCAGGCGCTCAAAGATCTAGGCGAGAACCTGCGTGCGGCGTCGATCCCGTTCGCAGACCGTTTCGACCACCTGCTCGAGCGCGCCTTCCGACTCGGCGGCATCCAGCTCAACGTCAAGCAGCTCCGGGAATTCGCGGGCGGCGGCAGCCAGCTCACCGCGCAGCAGTCGGTAGCCCGATTTCGCCGCAAGCTCATGCAGGTCGTCCTCGCACGCGCAGAGCTCGACCCTCAGCTGCCGAAGGCGCTTGCGACCGCCTTGAGCGCGGCAGGCATGGAGGTCTGGCTGCAGGCGCAGCAGCTCGCACGAAGTGACTTCGACGTCGATCGGCAGCGGCTGGAACACGACCTGGCTGAATCGGCGCGCAGAGAATCCGCGGCGCGCGAACAAATGGAGAGCCAGGTCCAGCGCATCGCCACGCTCATGGAGAACGGGCGACGCGAGCAGGCCCGGGCCGAGGCGCTTGCGGCCGAGCTCGCTGGCGAGAAGGCGCGAGGTGAACAGGTTCGAGCCGACCTGCAGGAGCGACTCGATCGCGCTGTGGCGCTGGCCGACAGCAACCGCCAGGAAGCCAGCCGCGCGATGACCGAGGCCTCGGAGGCCAGGGCCGCCCTGCTCCGCCAGGAAAAGGCGACGGCCGAGGCGCTGTCCGAACAGGGGCGTGGCCACATGCTGGAGATCGATCGCATGCGCCAGCAGAGCAAGGCCACCGAGGCCCTGCTGCGCGCCGACCTGGCCAAGGCCGTCACGCGCGTCGATGAGATGGCCACGCAGGTTAACGACCAAGCAGTGGAGTTGGCAACGCTGCGAGCGCACACGACGTCGGAGATCACGTCGCTACGCGAGCGCCTGGAGCTGGCGGCCACAACCGGTGCGGCCGCCGCCGGTACCGCTCGTGAGCTGGAGCGCGAACTGGCCGCGCGCGACGCGACGATCGCAGAGCTGCGGTCCTCGAACGATGCGCTGCTGCGTTCCTTGCGCAGTGAGGTGCCTACAGGCACGCCTGGCTCTTCCAACGTCGTCGCGTCGAGCAAGCGCAAGAAGGGGTGACGCCGCGCGGCGGGCCGACGAACGCCGATAAGTCTACGGCGCGTGTTGGCCGTCGACTCGCGCCGCGGCACCGAGCTCGTCGATCGCATCATCGTCTGAAGTCGCCCACGGCTACACTGCCGGGCGCCGAGTGCGCAGTGTGCCTTCCAGACGGTACGGTAGCTTGGCCGGAAGGAGTGACGGTGATTGATCCAGAGTCGACGGGCAAGTTGGTCGTGCATCGCGGACTGCTCGAGCGGTTGTACGCCCATGACGGCCCCGCCCTGGCGCTGGGCGTCGGCGAAGACGGTCCGCGGCGCCTTGCCGTGTTGTTCTTGAAGCTACCGGAGGGCTATGAGTCCCAGGATCTGGGGCCACAGTCAATTCTGGCCACCCACCTGCTCTCCGCGCCCACCTGCGACTTGCTGTACGTGGCGATTACGCTGCAGGAAGGCCTCCCTTTCAACGTCCTATTGGATCCGGCGTCCACGGTGTCGAGGACGCTCGCAACACTCCTGGCCGAGGACGGTCAGGGGTGTCTGGTGATCGTGCCCGCAGCGACCGCGGTGCACGAGCCCTCTGTCGCGGCAGTGGAGTTCCCTGAGCATTGGCAATCGGCCGCGCAGGAGTTGGGACACAACGTGCTGCGCGCGCGCAAAACTTCGAGTGGATTCGCGAAAACGGCGCTGATTGTCTGGAGCCAGGCGCCACCTGCTGGCGTGTCGCTATCCTGGGTCGCCCCCACATTCGCTGCGGGGCTGTCGCCGCGGCGCGCACCTGTGGCGTTGCCGTTCGTTGGCGGCGATGAAGCAGGCGAGCCCAGATGGCTTCCGCTCGAGCGGCTGCCGCTCGTGGCGGAACTCATCGAAACCGAACTCGCCAATGATCGCGAGTTGCTTGACGTATTGAGTCGTGGAGTTTCCGGCGGCCGTTCCATCAGCGGCGAAGAACTGCGTCGCGTGCGCGCTCATGTGCAAGAACAGGTGGAGTTCAACTCCCTGCATCGGGATCAGATCGAGCATTGGCGCCAAGGCGCGGTCTCGCCGACCGAGTCTCGAAGACTTGATCGCCTCGTGATTCACCTTGACCAGTTGGACGGCGTACTTGACCAGACGCTGGCACTACTGTCGCGCCACCTCTGAAATTGCGCGACTGGGGATCATCTTGAGTGCCATAGTGAAGCGCTCGCACGGAACACGCTTGGCTGCCGGTGCCGGTGCCGGTGCCGGTGCCGGTGCCGGTGCCG
>FSWO01000052.1_pt1 | contig 50173 bp, 59 predicted proteins | sample 1638031 | NCBI WGS metagenome assembly FSWO01 (sample SAMEA3914789, study PRJEB12502) | metagenome | biome: forest; material: soil | place: Canada | collected 2011-07-03 | depth 0.3 m
CGCTCCGCGGAAAGGATCTCGAAGCGCTCGAAGCCGTCGAATTCTTCGCAGTTGCGCACATCGATCTCGCCCTGCAATGCCTTGTAGAGTGCGTGCTCGAACACCGTCTTGCCGGTCATGTCGGGGCTGTCGAACTGCCGGTTGCTCGCCGAACGGAAGTGCTGCAGCGCCGCGTCGTCATCGTTGTTGCGCACGTGGCGCAGCCACACACGGTCGGGCTGCAGCATTTCGGCGACGATCGTCTTGCCATGCGTCCCGCGGCCCTGGCAGGCGGCGCAGCCTTCGGGGCGTGTCCAGCGCAGCCGCGCCGTGGCGAGCCCGAAGCGGCGCCGCAGCACCTCCTCGATTTCGCGTGCGTCCGGATCGACTCGCAGCGCCAGCGCCGTCGGCAGCGCGCAGCAGCGGCACAGCTTGGGCACCAGTGCCTGGTAGACGAGCAGGTTGAGGATGTTGGGACCGGTGAGCGCCTGACGACTCACGCCGATCTGGTCGTTGGTCAGGCGCGGGATGATGTTGGAGATCAGGTGCGCGTGCACCGTCCCCATCGCGAGGTGGCCGGTTTCGGCGATCTGCAGGGCGAACAGCGCAGTCAGCTTGTCGCGGATCTCGCCCAGCATGACGCCGTCGGGATCGGATCGCATCAGGGCGCGCATCACCTCGGCGTAGCGGCGGCGCGTCTCGTCGTCGTTGGCGAGGTCGCGCAGCACCTCGATCTGGTGCGCCCCTGCGATCTCGTACTCGATCGGATCCTCCACCGTGTAGATGGCCTTCTGCTCGAGTCCGGGCAGCGTCTCGATGAAGCTCTTGAGGCTCGTCGACTTGCCGGAGCTGGTGACGCCCGACAACAGCACGATGCCCTTGCCCGCGCGCCCGGCGAGCCGAAGCAGCCGGAGATGGCTGGGCGCATACCCCGCCGCATCGAAGCGGATGCGGTTCTCGTCGCCGGTGCGCAGGATACGGACCACTGTCTTCGGACCCAGCCGCCCCTTGACGTTCTGGTAACGCAGCTGTCCCGCAGTGCCGGGCAGGTCAAGATCGATCATGCAGTCGACGAACTGGTCCGCGTTGTACTGCGAGACGTTGTTGCCCTTGCGGGTGCTGTTGTCAACAAAAACTGTACGTGCCCTATGAAAGAAGCACGCACTTTTGCGGAACCGCTGACCAGATACCGTCGCAGATACCGTAACTTCGAGGCCACAGCAAGGTCTCGCCAAACTGCACTACCGATTCTCGTGCAGCGCTACGAGGAGACTTCGGCTGAGTCGGTGACCACTCGCTGCTCGCCCCGACACTTTTCGCCCGAAAGTCATCGCACTCACCGTCCGGCGAACAGCCTAGAGTCTTTCAGACAGATCGAACTCGGAGTTCAAGATGCATTCGAACCAACCGCAATCCAACACGATGCCGTCCGATATCCAGTCTGCGCCGCTCATGCGCTTGCCCACAGTGATTCGATGGACCGGGCTGGCCAGATCCACCATCTACCGTCTGATCGCAGAGCAGAAGTTTCCGGCCCCGGTCGTGCTTGCGAGACGCGCTGTAGCCTGGCGACGTGCCGATCTTGAGCGATGGAGCGAAGGGCGTCCGCGGGCTACGCATCGATTTAGCGCAAGAGTGAATTGACGGCCAGGTGGCCCCGCTCGAGATCCATGAACTGCCAAATTGTCACGAGCGATGGACCAAATCGGCAACGCTTGGATCGTCGTCCGCTGTTGGCCTCATGGCTGTACTGCTCGCACTGATGCGCGTGCTTTCCACGGTTGCTACGACTTTCTTGCAGCCTTGGGCTTGGCTACGAAGTACCTGCCATGATCGACTGAGATGGACTTGTTCTCAAAGAGGTGAGCCAAAGCGTCAAGCGTCAGCCCTGGCAGAAGCCGAAAGGTTGTGGACTGCGAACGCAACATAGATTCCAGCTCCTCTCGGGACAGGCCTTGGTCAGCCGCACTCAGCATCTCCATCGCCAAGAGCCTGCTCCTACTGTTGACTACCGAAACAAGCTGCTTTGCGCTCCAGCTCAGGGCCGCTGCCATTGCGGCAAAGGCAGCAATCCCACCGTTTCTAGATGCCCATGAAGCTCCAGAAGAGTAAGCGTATACAAACCCTGCCATCGCTGCCAACAACACGACCAAGAAAACCAGGTACTCACTCATCGCCTGGCCAGTCTGCGAAACCATTGAACGGGGACCAAGCATCTGTGCTTTCCGATTCAGCGAGGATGGGGGGCCGTAGAAGCTGTGTCCTGAGTCCTGTCAGCTCTCGGCTGGTCTGCCGAATTCGGGTTCGTCGCATGCACCACCAGTTGGGAGAGGGCAGTACCAACCTTTCCGGCTCCGCGCACGCTGGAGCGCACGAAAGAGTCCGCACGACTACCCCAAATGGCCAGTTCCATCCGCCGACATGCACCCGCCAGATCTATGGCTGCAGCGGCGATCACCGGATCCGGCTTCTGCATGGCCTCGGTCAGCCAAGCCGTGCGGATGCTGCTTGCTGCGCCCACCAACGTTCCGAACAATCCCCAAGCTGCTGCTTCCACAAGATCTCCTAGCGCTTTCCGACCTATTTCGTGTAGCGGTGCCCGCCACGGACCGACGGCGTCGACGGCACAGGGTTGCCCTGCCAGTCGCCGCTTCCCCATTCGCGCACGAAGCGGAAGAAGCGTGGCGGCGAGATCAGCGGGACAAGCCCCAACTCGCGACGAAGATCATCCCGCAGAAGAGCGAGCACGCGGCCAATGCCCACCTGTCCTTCGCCTCCACTAACGTGGCCTTCGATGTACTCCATCGTAGCCGCGAACTGCTCGGGCGTGCCAAGGAGTTGAACGTCTGCGAGCGCCGATTCAAAGGCGATTGCCTGGTCTTCCGTCTTGTCCTCTCGATTCGCCGCGGCCTCCATTCGACGGTACGCCTCGAGCAGATACGCAGTGATCAGCTCTTGCCGCTTGTTGTCACGGTCGCGCCTAACATTGAGCCGATGCAGGACGAACCATCCAGCAACTGCGATCACCGCCGCGAGTACCGGTCCGAGTAGGCTTGCCCAAGAGAGAAGTACGGCCTGCATGGTCTTTCCGATCTCAGTTCTTGCGCTCAACCGAAGCGTTCCGAAGTGCGCTCTTGAGCTCCGCAAGAGAGGCATCAAGACGATGTTCGCCGGACGTCGTGTAGAAGGCTTGGGGATCACCGGCCTCTAGCGACTCAATGAAAACCTCCCACAGCCGTTCAAACGATGAGGCTGAGATGAAGCCGGTGCGGGATTCGATCTTCAAACTGCGCCTCCGTGCTTTCTGATCAGTCGAGTGATTTAGCGGACGGGACCGCCGGAGCGCTGATGTCCCGGTCGCTTTGCCATAGAAGATCGGTGAACGTCACGTCCCTGTCGAAGATCGGTGCCTTCTTCAACTGCCATGCGTCGGCGCCCGCACTGCGAGTCTGGGCGATCCAGATGTTACGCTCCGACTCGGTGAGTCCTTCCCACCATTGGTTGCGGTCTGCTTCGTCTTGATTCATGTCTCATTCGAGCCGTTGGACGAGAGTGCGAGAGGTTCGAGGTCAGCCTCAGCGAAGGTTCGTTGGATGCGCTTGCCTTGCGGCGTGCGCTACGCGCAGGCCACCATCTCACGTCTTGCGACGACGGCGTACGCGGTCGCCGACAGGCCTGCTTCACCCACCACCTCCATCACCTGGTGTTTCCCTCGCTGACGTACGCGCTGGCCCTTTGCGAATTTCATCTGCATTCCGATCGATGTTACCCGGCGATGTCCTCGAGCGTCAGTTGCTGGGCCCGCATGATGTTTCGGATCTGGGCGATGGCTTCCAATCGCGGACCCTCGGCGAGGTTGAATACCTCGACCTGAAGTGCGCTGAGTTCGGCCCGCTTGACCGCGATAAGTTCTTCCAGCTCGGCCGGCGTTCGCTTCGGCTGCGGTTTGCACCAGCCTGGCGGCATCTCATCAGTCATTTCTGGTGCTTTCCGTTCAACCGCTGACGATCACTGCGATCGCCGCATCGGCCGCCCTGAGGTAGTCCTGCCAGCGGCAAGCGTTGCCGCGTGCATCCCCGATGTGGTCGGGGTTTTCGTCGCAAGCAACGCAGATAGCGCGTGCGACTGCTTCGCGCTGCGCGTCGACGGCTGCACGCCGCTCTGCGTCGACTTCGACTTGCGTTCGCATCGTGCTGCTGACGGTGTGTTGTATTCCGGCCATGCGGTTGTCTACTTTTGCTTTCCGACTTAGTTCGGCGAAGGGAGATTTGAGGCGAATTCTGGAATGTGCGCTGCGATGTCTTCGTGAGGGATGTAGCGATCGAATTTGCTGCAACCGTAGGAATTTCGCGCATGGAACGCCGTCGGGGCGATGAGTATGGTTTCCCACTCCTCGTAGTCGCCGTAGCTCTTGTTGCCCATCCAGGCTGCCGCTCTGGCCCGATACACCTCAGGCTGAAGCGGCGTGAATGACCCGTTGGCCAGCTTGTTCTCGATGTGGAGCGCGAAGCGGCCCCTGCGCCTGCTCTTGAGTACGAGAAGAAGGTCGGTCTCGCCTTCTCGAACTATCGACTCGTATCGCTGCTCGTCTCCGTTCCAGACCCTGAGCTTCGCCTTCCCCCAAGGGTTGTTCGTCCGGAGCAGGACAATTTCGTCGACTTCCTCGTCGGCAAAGCGAGTGCGCGAGACGAGCCAATGTAGGAAAGCCGATCCAAGCTTTAGTTCGCGTGCGAGCGCGGCATCGAGCGCCGCCTCTGTCCCCGCCTTCGTCTCATTGAACTCTGGTTCGCGTGGTGCGAGGCGTTCGGCGTCGGTCGTCATCGTCATAGCTTTCCGTTCAGTTCGCTTCTATGCCGCATTTCGAGCACAGGATGGTTGGATCGCCGCCCGCCTTCTTCGGCGGCCCTTCGACGAAGCCGTCGGACACTTCATCAAGCCTCCTACCTGTGCCGCTGTAGGCGGTTGGTCGGTCCCACTCTGACCAGTAGGCGCTGCCCTCGGCTCCGCACGCAATGCAGCAGAGCTTGAACGAGTATCTGTCGCGTGTTCCCACGGCTTGCTTTCCGGATCAAGGCGTGGGCTTGTACTGATGCTGATCGGGGAGGGTCTGGGCAGGCGGCAGGATTCCGCGTCGCAAGTACTCGGCAAGGGGAAGTGGGAGCGATGTGCCAGCGGGATCTTCGACTTGAACGTCGGTGATGGTGCCGTCGCTCAGCTTGTGAACGAACAGGCCGCGGTAGCTGGAGGTCATGCAAAAGTCCCTTTCCGATCGAATTGTCTATCGCGGACGCGTCAAGTGCCCAAGATCGAAGACAGCCGCGAAGAACGGCTCCAGTGCCTGCGCAGCATCCTCTGGCTTGCCTAAGAAGTCGCCTTGTCTCTCCACGCTGTTGGCGACGCTGGCGGGTGGCGGGAAAACGTACGAGCGACCGACAGGTTGCAAGACGCGCCCCCGGATGCCGTCGAGGCCTGCCTTCCAGCGATACGGGCCCGCGATGCCAAGACGGCCGAGAAGCGCAGAGAATGCGACTAGGGCCTGCGTGTACTGCTCGGGGCTGAAGAAGATCTTGTCCTTGGCAAACTCAAGGTAGCCCGCGTCGATGCTCCAAATCTCTCCCCGGTCAAAGGCATACACGACTGAGAACGTTCGCCCGTTCGAGACGTTGATACCGAGTCCGTAGCCGTCGGCGCCCCGGATGCCATACGGATTCCCGCCTTGGTCGCGCCCGTTCAGGGGTAGAACGACGTTGCCATTGTCCATCAGGGCTGTCCGCAGATCGGTGTGCAGAATGGTCATTCCCGGATCGAACTTCGGTAACACGCGCAGCCACATAACAGGGCCCTCCGCGAGTCGCACGTGCGTTGGCGCACTTGGTATCGGACTACCGTCGTGCAGGACGCCCAGGGACTCATCGACCGGCTTGAACCGGCCGCTGCCGACCGCAGGCCCTACCGGAACGTATTCGAGGCGTGGCGCTGGCAAAGGCGTGTCCTGAGCTAGGATGAGTTCGATTGCAGTCTTGAAGACAGACGCGAGCTTCTTGCGCTCGGCCTTGATGGTTCCTGCATCAGCATCTTCCAAGCAGCTGTAGGTGATGGGCCGCCGCATGTGATTGAGGTCGAACGGAAGTTCGAAATCCGACGGATCGCCGTAGGCAGTGTTCATGACGCCGACGACGCGTTGCCAGGTGATGGACTTGAGGGCCCAACCGTACTCGATCATGACATTCGGGTTCGGCGCCCTCCGATTGTCAGAACGATCGCTGACGAACGTCATGTCGGCAACGAAAGCAGCGGCTGCGTCGATCTTTCTCAGGATCGTGTCGAAGACAGGCGGTGTGCCAGCAACGCCTCTAGTATCGCTGTCGACATGGATCTCATCGCGATCCGCATCTTCGACATCCGCGTCCGCCCGGATCATTTTGATGGCGTCTTCGAGCGCGTCATGAACAAGATGACGGCCGGTTTTTCCTGGACGATCGGCCTGCCAAGAGAAAAATATTTTGCTCATGCATTCCTAGCGATCTTGGTTAATCTCGAATCGATTGCCGCATTGGCGACATTCGTAGGAATGCGTATGCGTCGGAACTGAGCCATCAAGGCGCAACCGGCGAGTCTTCATCTCATTGATCGGGACGTTGCGCAGGTCCGCCTTGCATAAGGGGCAGAACTGAATGTCGGGCTGAGCGCCGGGTACGTTTGCCATGATCTAGCCTGTTTCCGATGTCAAAGGTTTGACACTATCCCAGCGACGGACGAAATCGCAGCGGCTACCGCCGCGATGGCGCTCCAGCTCGCTGCAATGGAATTCAACCTACCGCTCTCCCTTGCTGCCGAAGCCAGCGGTTCCGTGACGACGTACGTGTTGCCGCCGATGCTGCTGCTGCCGTGCAAGATCGCAGGTATCTCGACTCGCGACGATCTCCACCAGAAGTAGGCGGCGACAGCGGCCGCCACCCCCGATGCCACTCCGAATACACCTGATAGCGCTTGGGAATTCGTGATCACTTCTTTTTCCTAGATCTTCCGAACAACCGCGAGGAAGGCCTCGGGCGAGGCGGGCCAGGGCAGTCCGTCCCGCTCGGCCGCCTCGCGTAGCGTGGTGGTACCGGTTGCGCCGCACAGGTTTGCCACGTCCTTGAATGTCGCCCCGTCTGCGACCACGCGCTCGGCTCCATTGCTGTGCTGAACAACGCGGTACAGGCGCCCGTCCGGCGTGTCCTGCAGGCGAAGGCCACGCAGCGCCGCGGCGACGAACAGCGGCGTCTCGGACGGATGTAGATCGCGATCCATGGTGCTTTCCGAGATCACCAGCTGACATCGGCGTAGTCGACCTCATGCCCCTCTGCGTGAAGTCGCGCCAGATGGGCCGCGACTGCCTTGTAGAACCGTCCTTCATCGTCGTTTCCCCACAGCGACGTAGGATCACGGACGTCGTTGAAGCCCGCGTCGCCCTGGTTGCGCTGCATTAGCGTGTAGCGACCGGATGGATGGTGTGAAACCTTGACCTGAATCTTCATGATGCTTTCCTAGCTTCTGACGACCCGCCACGCGGGCCACTCGGGTTTGACTGCTTCCGTCGCGACCGCTCGCGCAGCGGCGCGTTCGTTGTCTTCTGTCCGAAACAGCTCGATGACGACGTCGGCGCCTTCGTCTCGCACCACTTCGTGCGGCCACGGGCGATCCGGATCGAGCGCGTCGATCGCCACCAGCTCGGGATGCACGTCAGCGTATCCCGACGGCCTGGTCAAGGCAACGAGAATCCTCGATCGCATAGCGCTCGCATTCATTGGCGCGCTTTCCGATGGTTGTTAGCCGCCGATGTCTTCGAGCGTCAGTTGCTGGGCCCGCATGATGTTGCGGATCTGGGCGATGGCCGCGAGGCGTGGTCCCTCGACCAAGTTATAGGCTTCAACCTGAAGAGCTGTGAGCTCGGCCCGCTTCATGGCGATGAGGTCTTGCACCTCAGCCAGCGTTCGCTTCGGTTGTGGTTTGCACCATCCTGACGGCGTCTCATCAGTCATGTTTCAAGCTTTCGATGTCAGGGCGTGATGTGGCCGCCAACCGCCGCGCCGCCGAGACAAGCCAAGATGCACTCGATCGTTGTGGCAGCAATGGATAGCCCCTTTGCCTTCACGCACTGGGCGAACTTGGAGACGGTCTTGTTAGTCTTGGCGCATTGAACAACGGGCGCAACCACGGTAGTCAGTCCGCATCCACCCAAGCAGGCGCCAACTCCGCTCAGCGACAAGGCGGACATGGACAGCGTGGGAATGTCGCCCAGGTAGGCGACCTGTAGTGACAACGTCGCCGCGTCCGAGTCGAGCACGAGTTTGACATCGACGGAACATGACGTTGGAGATTCCGTCACATCCAAGGTTAGCGTAAGGTCCTTGCCGTCGAATGTACCTTTCACCTCTGCAATCAGCACGTTGGTCTCCTGTCTGCGTGGCTATTGGTTGATGGTCGGCTCTTCCGATCATTCCTTTGAGGAGACGAGTGCCGGCAGCAGGCGTTCGAGCATTTTCGGGAGTTCCATGATCAACATGTGCGATTCGGGACCGCTCGCGAAGTCCTCAACGAAGGGACTGCGGCGAAGCGCCTTCGCCGTTCTACGGAGACGTTCAACCGCGCGCTCGGCGGCGTCTACGTTGCCACTTCGGATATCGCGGTAGACCTCGACCACTACTTCGTACACCCACGGTAGCTCGTCTCGTATGCTACTGGCGAAGATAAGCAAACCGATCGGGTCATCAACCTCGTCAGCGATCATTCGCGACACGTCGTCCAGCATTTTTGGGTGCATCGGGCGGCGCCGCCTGCGTGAGCGGCCATCGAAATCCATGAGGCTCTCATCGAAGCGGGCGAAGCGGCCCTCGAATCCGCGTACGGATGCGACAAGTTCTTCTAGAACTTCTGGTTGAGGGCGAGCGCGCTTGACCTCCGTCGATTGCGCAGGAATGGCTGCGATCTTCTTCTCAATTTCCGGCCAGAGGCCGGAAAAGCGATCTCTCACCCGGTCGGTTGGCTCAGGGCTCTGCGCCGATCCGTTGATTGACTGAAGGATCTCGGAAAGACCGACCTCATCAACTTTCTTGGCCTGAAACTGAGTCAGGGGGCCGCTGATATCACTGAACTCTGCGCCCAACAAAAGCGGAATCACTTTTGCTTCCTGAAGGGATTTGGCAAGCGCGCCAGCTTCAAACAGGATCCAGGGTGCGTTTAGGTTCTCAGGCGTGAGGCAAATGATGCCGAAGTTTGAAGAACCAAGTTCTTGGGAGACTTCCAGTGCCCAGCGATCGCCTGCCGAGATATCAGCCTGCGAAAGCCAAGGTTGAACGTATGGAAGCACAAGCGGCAGCCAGTGGTGCAACGCCTGGCCTAGCTTCTGACTCCGCACTCCGCTCCAACTGATAAAAATCTTCACCGCAAACTCCCCTTTCCGGTCAATTTTTGCGCCGTTGCATCGCACTTATCGTGCACGCGGCCGCCGCACGATCCAATCCCACAATCTCCACGTCATATGGCAATCGCGTTCGTTGTCGCCTTCATAGGTGTCTGGGAAATCCGGTGGCTCCTCGCCAAATTGGCGACGGTACGTTGACCTCAGATTGCTTCCCATGATATTGGGCCAGCACAGCGGCTGCATGTCGGTATGGCGGCCGCTGAGTCGTATCGGTACCCCGGTGGGTAAACCGGCCAACTTGGCGATCTGCTCAAGGTCGTAGCTGTCACCGTTATAGGTAACGACCTCGTCGGCTGCTACGATCCGAGAGACTCCTTGGGTGATCTCCGCACCCATGTATGCCCGGTACTTCCCCTCGTCGACGCAGAAGATGCCCACAATGCTCTCCCCGGCGTCGAAGACAAGGGTTGTCACGCCGGGCACCTACGCTTCGAGAGCAGCAACGCCCTTGAAGACCTGATCGAACGGCAGCACCAGATCGACGGTACGAAGCGTCAGTACGCCGGCGGCGGTCTGATCGGTGAATAGCCACGCGCCGGCCTCCGCCAACGTGAACACTTCCACCTGGCGCGTGCCCGGGTCGATGAGGGCGTACTCGCGCAGCGAGGTGATCGAGCGGTAGAGCGCGAACTTGTCGCGTTTGTCGTAGCCGCGCGTGCTGGGCGACAGCACCTCGATGATGAGCGTCGGGTCGGCGAGGATCTGCTCGTCACCCGCGTCCGGCTTGCCGCAGGTCACGACCAGATCTGGGTAAAGGACGCCCTCGGCAATCTGCACCTTCATGCTCTCCGCGAAGACCTGGCAGCCGGTGCCGTCCAGGTGATCGGCGATGCGGCTGCCAAGGTTCATGATGACGCGGTTGTGGCGAGCCGTGCCGCCCACCATCGCGAAGACGTCGCCGCGGTAGAACTCGTGCCGGTCGGCCTGGTCGCCCTCCCAGGCGAGGAACTCAGCCAGGGTCGGTTTGTGCAGTGGCAAGCCCATGGGGTGCGTATCCTTTGATGCCTCTATTGTGGTGTACTTGTACACCTATCGTCAAGTCTTCTTCGCGAGCTTGGCGAATTCCTTCTCGGCATGCGCGAGGAGCTCGTCCTTGAGGGGGCGAAATCGCGGGCTGTCGGACTTGACGAAGAACGCCTTCCAGGTCGACTCCGAGTAGGCGGCGGGCCCCAACCCACGGTTAAAAACCGTCAGGGCGACAGCCTGCGTCAGGCCCGAGGTCTCGACCAGCTCGCGCAGCCGTTCGTTGTTGGTCTTTACGTTGGTGTTCATGTACACCAATCATAGCGCCGTCGAGAACATCTCTTCAAGCACCTTGCCATCCAAGTCGAGGTAGACGTCGGTGTGGTCCAGGTGTGCGTGCCCTAGCAACTTCTGCACCGTCTCGACAGCGTGGCCCTTGGCAAGAAGCCTGTTCGCGAAGGTCCTCCGACTTGAATGGCTGCTGCACTGGGCGAGGCCCGCGGCTCGGTAGAGGCCGGATACCTGCGCCTGCAGGGCGTCGCAGGCCCAGTAGTCCTCGACTTGGCCACCTTCCAGCAAGCGGGGCTTCTTCGTCAGCTCGAAGGCACCTCCGCGGCGCGTCATGATCAGCGCAGTGGAGGGACATAGTCCCCGGTAACGCTGTCGATCGAGGTCAGTTCCGAAACCCTTTGCCCACTTCCACTCGACGTAAGCATCCAATGCCGCTCGCGCATCCTGCTGCGTGAGGAATACGCACCGCTGCCGACAGCCCTTTGTTATGGCAGCGCGAAGCGATACCTCAGACCGTAGCGCCCCAGATGGCAACATCACGTCGTCGACGAGGAGCCGTGCAATCTCAGTCACGCGCATCGCGCACGTGTGCCCGAGCAATAGCGCCAGGCGATCGCGCTCTGGCGATCTGCTGGTCGCGGCGGTCACCCGCATCAGGTGGCGGAACTGCGCGGCGGTCAGGGTCGAGGCCTTTTGGTTCGATGGCATGGGCACCTCGGAACGTCGTTGAAATCGAGCGCGTTCAGAGAGAGATTCCTGCGGGCCGCGTTTCGAGCCCACCACCGCACCCAGCTTGGCAACCTCGGAAAATTGCGCCGCTAGGCGCACATGCCATTTTGTCGCCGAATCCAGGAGACGCTACATGCGAAGGCGTGCTGGATGAGTCTGGTTGAGCACGAACTCGAGACTTTGGCGAGGCAAGTATCACCTCACCAAGTTGGCGTGCAGGCGCAGGACTTGCGCTACGTCGGGTAACGCCCCCCCGAGCTTCACGGTCGCCAGTATTCCATCGGGCAGGACTCCCGGTATGCCGAGCCGACACCGAGCTTGGCGACGTAGTCCATCACAAGCCAACTACACGGGCCTTCGCCAGTCATGCCATGTCATGACACGCAGCCAGCGGTGCGGGCACGCAGCGTCAGCGGGAAACCTTTGCCCGAAACTTCGCCGGCCTCCTGCGCTGGGCCAGGTCATCGACGACCTCCGGCAGAGACTCATAATCTCTTTGGAGAGGGGTTGAGCTTCTTGGCCGCCGTCGTCGCCGCGTGACCGAGCGATAAGCAAGGGCTCATGCAGCCATTGCCAACTTGAGAATCCACCCCATCAGCAGCATCGCCGCCACGATCTTTCCCCAGCGCCAGGTCGTGAACCAGTAGCGCTCGTTTACCCAAAGGGCCCGGTGCGCCCTCAAGGTCGCCGACAGCACGGCAATGGCAATGACGACCGGACCGACGAGACCCGTAGGCGCCGGCGCATGCCGAACGACCGCAACCCATATCAATGGCCATACCACCGCGTCGATTGCTGCCAATCCCTTGCGTCCGGGCCAGATCGACGCATCAGGCCGCGGAGTCCGCGTCATCACGATCCACATGTTTCCTCCTGAGCCAAGTGGTTGAAAAGGGCATGCCGTTGGAGTCCGGCGCGCGATGCAATCTATCAACGTCGGCGATCCCGGACCCATTCCCGTGGCTGAACATTGGCATTTCCGACCACATGATTGGTACGACACGGCAACTTTTCGTAAGCGGCGCGCGCGGTGCATACAGCGCTGCCCGATGCGCCAACGTTGCATCCACCCTCCATACGCCTAACCCCATCGGCGAACGTCATCACGAGCGTCCTTCGTGCGCGACGGCCATCGTTGATCTCAAACCCTTGGATCAAACCATGCGTGGACTCCGCCACAGCCAAAAATGACTGGCGCGGTCAAGCCGAATGCAGTCGACGCGGGCACGTCACGCGCGTCATTTGACCTTCGTCGGCTCATGAAACCACTCTGAAAATGATGCGCACGAGCACAACGAATTTACGCCTACTTACCATTTTGTTTCGTGCACCGTAGACAGACCGGGACCGTTTGGATTCTTCTACTACCTGTGCAGATTGAACTGCACATCGCCGGCCCACGGTCTGCAACAAAGCACATCGGAGTCTGGCGTCCATGACGTTCCGGGAGGCGACATGCGCCAGCTTTTCAGGGCGCCGCTCCGTTCCACGATGGATAAGAGCGCGCCTGTTCTTGACACCATTCGCATAGGCATGCGGTCTGCATCGCGCGCGCTGCAGGCACTGTGATGACCGCCGTCGATCGTCCCGCTTCGTCCCGCGCTGTGCATCACCGCCGCGTGGCGTCGCCCATCGAGGGCGTGGCGAGATCGCACAGTCGATCACTCAGCGCTCGTGGGCGTCGAGGCGAGATGCGTTTCTTCCTTCAACGCGTAGCCGGAGGTCTCTATGTCGAACGCGAGGACATCCCCCGTCTCGGACCCCAGACTCTGCAGTCCCTCCAGTTCATGGCGGCCGACGGCTTCCACGATTGGTGCGACAACGACCCGGTTCGATTCGAGCATCCCCTGCTCCACATCGACCTCAAGCGACACGGCGACGAGCTTTGGCGAGTCGACGCGCCGCCAGGCGACCCCGACGGCAACTGAGCACCCCGTGCTTGCCACCGTCGTGATGGCGGGCGACTACGTCGCGCGCGTCAACGCGGTGATCGAGCGCATCGGCGCCGCGCAAGATCAGGCCACGGTGCTATGCCTGCTGCGCGCCTGCGCCAGCACCCTCGGTGCCGAGAATGCCGCCTTTGTGAGCTTCGTGCGAGAAAGCGCGGACATCTCGACCTGCCGCTTCATGCTGGCATGCGAACCAGGCTGGTGCCAGCGCTACCTGGACGCCAACTGTCTGGCCCATGACCCGTGGCTGGCTTACGCCGCGCACCACGGGGAGCCGATCGTCGCGAGTGCCTTGCACGCGATCGACCTGGAGGCACGACGAGTCATCGACCTGGCCTCGCAGAACGGCTTCGCCTCGGCCGTACTGGTGCCGATTCATTCGGGCGCGGGTCACTCGCGCATCAGCCTGCTGTGCCTCGGTTCATCGCAGCCCGGCTACTTCGAAGGCGAAGGCTACAGTCGCCTCAGGTTGGGCGCCCGCCTGCTCGCGGCCGAGTTGCACGACTGGTGGATGGCGCGCATTCGGCGCGAACTGATCGTCAAGGCGCGCATCACACCGTCAGACCTCGAACTGCTGCGCCACGAGTACCACGGTCACAGCTCCAAGCACATCGCCGCCGCCCTGCAGGTGAGCGCGAGCTCAATCAATTCCCGCTTCCAGCGGATGAACACCAAGCTGGGGGTCCCGAACCGCCGTACGGCGGCCAGGCTCGCCGCCGAGTGCGGCCTGCTGGACTAACCTCGCGCCGAAGGCTGCGCCAACGGTAACCATTTCTCGATGGCTTCGAGCAGACGATCGGGCTCGAGCGATGGGGTGATCAGGGCGGGCAACTTGGGATGTTGGTCCCCGCCCAGGCCTGCCCGGACACGCCATTGCTCGTCCCGATCGGCAAGCATCTGGGCGAGCAGGCTCGCGGCGTCGGATTGGCCTCTCTCGGCATCACAAAGTGACGGCGCCGTCGCAGGTGAGCGGGTCGCAACGACCTGCCGGATGTCGTTGAATGATCCGTCGAGCAGCGGCTCGTCGTCGCGCCAGCACGCCAGGCGCTCGGCGAGCGGGCAAGCCAATGCAGCCGTCGGCGCAACTGACAGGGCATCCATCATGGCCCCCGGCAAGCTCACGCCCCCCAACAGACGATCGGCGTCTGCAACCCAGACGGGTCGGTGGGGATCGATCTGCCGCAGTGCCTGCAGCAATCGACCCTCGAACCTCGCTTGCGTGGGCTGCACTGACGCCGTCGCAATGAAGGCGCCCGCACGCCACCCGGCGATCGCCGCCAGATCGAGCACCTGCTGCCCGGCTCGCGCCAGGCCGGCGAGAAGTCGTGCAATTTCGCTGCCGAGCGACGCCGTCACGACCCGAAACGCGATCAGTCTCGGCAGCGTCTCCAGTCCGGCCTGCACCCAGCGCCGGTAGTTGATCCAGCCGCCAGGAAGGACATCCACCGTCCAACCGCGCCAACGCAACATCTTGGCGACGGCCAAGCTGTCACGTCCCCCGCGCCCGCAATACACGAGGATAGCCTGATCCAACTTGACCGGGGCTACCAGCGTTGCCAGATCTGGCGGTAGCGGGACATCCGCACCGCCATCCATCGGAAGTTCGGCCGACATCGGCTCCCCGTCTGCCGGGACGACCGGCAATCTCGTAGCCGCCAGTCGCACGGCACCCGGAATGTGATCGTCATCGAACTCGGACTGCGACCGGACATCGAGGATGAGGGCGTAGTACGAGAAGTCCTGAACCTCGATCGCATGCGGATGGAACAAGCCCGCCAGCGACTCGACGTCTTTGGCAGACGTGCGGGTCGCATCGGATTTCGATGATTCTTGGCTCAAAGTCATCGCTCGCAGCAGCGCATCGCGAATCTAGAGTTTGGACATGGGACGCCCAACGCGTCCCGCCATGAAGCCCCTCGGTACCCGAGACCTCAGGATCATCATGCACACGCTCGCGACTCTAGACCCGGTCAGCGCCCCTGCCAAGCGGGCTGACCTCAGGCGCTGCAACGCCTCGCCGTTTGCACTCGCAGCATTCGTGGCGCTCAGCGGCGGCGGCCCCGCCGCGCACGCCGTGGACGGTTGCACAGTCCTGCTGTGCTTGGCGGCGCCGAAATGGAGCGCGATCCCGCAATGCGTGGCGCCCATTCGGCAGCTCTTTCGCGATCTCGCTCGTGGGCGCTCGTTCCCGACTTGCAAGATGGGGAGCGCCGGCAGCAGCGACACCACCGCCAGCAACACCTGGGCCCTGGCCCCCACCCTCTGCCCGCCCCAATACACCCGCTTGCTCGACATCGATCCGGGCCCGGCCTACCGTTGCGACTACACCGGCGCTGTCTCGGTCGTCATCGACGGCACACTGTTTGCACGGACTTGGTGGGACACAGACGGCCGGACGGTGACCGAGTTCACGCCGGCTGCGAAGGCTCAGCTTGGCACTTGGGATCCGCAGTTCGACCTCGACTATGCGGCCTGGCTGGCGACCCGGCCAGCACCCGCTCCAGTGGAGCCGCGCTGATCGTGGACACTGCCGCCATTCTCGCGCTTGTGCTGGCCTGTGCGCCCCAGGTGCATGCCGACACCGCCCGCGCGCTGGTGCAGGTCGAAAGCAGTTTCAACCCGTGGGCCATTGGCGTCGTCGAAGGGTCGCTGGACCGCCAACCGCGCGACCGCACGGAGGCCCTCGCCACCGCCCGTGCGTTGCGCCAGGCGGGCTGGAACTTCAGCCTGGGCCTGGGCCAGATCAATGTCGCCAATCTCGACCGCCTGGGCCTGACCCTCGAAGACGCCTTCGAGCCCTGCACCAACCTCGCGGCCATGCAGACCGTCTTGCTGGACTGCTTTGATCGGGCGGAGTCGGCATCGCCAGGGTCTCGATCTGCGCAAGCCGCACTTCGCCAAGCATTGTCTTGCTACTACAGCGGGAACTTCGTGACCGGCGTGCAGCAAGGCTATGTCCGCCAAGTCACTCGCGCAGCAATGACGCCGCGCCGCTTCACCCTCCCAGTCGCCTCGAAGGAGTCTCCATGAACCACCCTTCCCTGCCCCACTCGACCCGGATCCAGCCTGCGCCATCGCGTGCCTTGAGCCAAGCGCCGCAGCCCGCGTCGCAATGCACCGGCCTCGGTCGCTGGCTGACCGCGGCCGCGGGCACCGTCGGGGCGCTCGCCACCAAGAACGCTTGGGCCGATGGCGGCTTTGACAAGGTCAACACGACGGTCACCAACGTCAACACCATCCTGGTCACCATCTCGGTGGCCGTCGTGACGATCGCCATCATCTGGGCGGGCTTCAAGATGATCTTCCAGGGCGCGCGTCTGGCCGACGTCGCCAACGTGCTGCTGGGTGGCACGCTGGTCGGCGGCGCCGCGGCGTTCGCGAGCTACATCGTCAGCTGAGACCCGCAGCGGAGCGCACACCATGCAGTCCGAAGCGATCTACAAGGGCGCCACCCGGCCCGCCATGAAGTTGGGCATCCCCCTGGTGCCGCTTGTCGTGCTGTTCGGCACGGGGATGCTCCTCATCATGTGGGGCGGCGTGCTGGTGAGCTGGTGGATCGCCCTTGCCGTGGTCGTTGCGATCGCCCCGGCCCTGCTGTGGATGCGCTTCGTGACCGCCCAGGACGACCAGCGGTTTCGCCAGATGTTCGTCGCATTGAAGCTGCGCTTTCACGACCGCAATCGCCGCTTCTGGCAGGCCAGCAGCTATGCACCCACTCTTTACCGGGGAGCTCATGATGCTTGGCACCTCTGATGCGCGCCGCGCACCAACGGCGACGTCCAAGACTTCGCGGGAAGCGCACGCGGCAAGAGCTGCGCGGGCAAGCGCCCGGCTGCCGAGACCGCGCTACTGGGCGCAAGCGCGCATCGAGAACCCCCTCGCCCGCTTCGTCCCGTTCTCCTCCCTGGTCAGTCCCCACGACGTGATCACGCGCGGCGGCGACTACCTGCGGGTCTGGCGATTGGATGGCATCGCCTTCGAATGCGCCGATGAGGCGCAAGTGGCCGAACGACACGAAGCGCTGTGCAGCCTGCTGCGCAACCTCGCCGGTGGCCAGTGGGCGGTCTGGACGCACCGCCTGCATCGCGTCGTCACCGACGAACTGAGCCACCCCTGCGGCCCTGGCTTTGCGCACGACCTCTCGCGCGCCTACCAAGCCAAGCTCAATGGCCACGCAATGATGAGCAACGAGCTCTACCTGACGCTCGTCTACCGGCCCAACGTCTCGCGCGTCAGTCGCGCCCTGCAGTCCACGCAGCGCTCGCGTGCAGCGATCGCCGAAGCACAAGCGCAGGCACTGCGCGTGATGGCCGAACGCACGGCGCTGGTCGACCGCGTCCTGCGCGGCTTCGGGCCGCGCCTTCTCGGCCTGCGCGAACACCGCGGCCGAGCGTACTCCGAAGTCGCCGAATTCCTCGGCTACCTGCTCAATGGCGTCTGGCGAGCCATCCCGTTGACCGCGAGCGCCTTGTACCGAACCCTGCCCATCGCGCGCTTATCCTTCGGCGGCGACAAGCTGGAACTGCGACACGGCAACGCCCTCCGCTTCGCGGCCCTGGTCGACATCAAGGAGTACGCCGATGCGGTGGAACCCGGCGTGCTCAATGCGCTGCTCTACGAAGCCAGCGAATTCATCGAGACGCAAAGCTTTTCCATTCTTCCGCGCCGCGAGGCCATGCGCGCGCTCGAACTCCAGCGCGCCCAGCTGATCGCCAGCGACGACGTCGTCGCCACCCAGGTGGCCGAGATGGACGTCGCCCTCAACGAGCTCGGCGACGGCCAGTTCTGCATGGGTGAGTACCACTACAGCCTGGTGGTATTCGGCGAGGACGTCGCCGACGCCGGCCGCCGAGCGGCGCAGGCCATCGGCGCCATCGGCGAATCTTCCAGCCTGCAGATGGCTCCGGTCGACCTGGTGGCCGACGCCGCCTGGTTTGCCCAGATGCCGGGCAACTGGCAATGGCGCCCGCGGGACGCCAAGCTGTCCTCGCGCGCCTTCGCCGCACTGGCCAGCGGCCACAACTTCGCCCGCGGCAAGCGCGACGGCAATCCCTGGGGCGAAGCGCTCGCCCTGCTTCGCACGCCGTCAGGCCAACCGTTTTACCTGAACCTGCACGCCAGCCCCGAGGCCGAGGAGTCGGCCGACAAGAAGCTGCCCGGCAACACGCTTCTCATCGGCTCGACCGGCGTGGGCAAGACCACGCTGGAGATGTTCCTGCTGGCGCTCACGCGCAAGTGGACTCCCGCACCGCGCCTGGTTCTGTTCGACCTCGACCGCGGCTGCGAGATCGCGATGCGCGCGCTGGGCGGCCGCTACTTCACGCTCGAGGCCGGCAAGCCCACCGGTTGCAACCCGCTGCAGCGCGAGCCAACCCCGGCCCGCTTGCAGTTCTGGGCCCAGTTGGTCCGCGTGTGCATCGAAACGCCGGCCTTGCCGCTGCTGCCGGCCGATGAACGCGCCATCGCCGACGCCGTCCAGGCCGTCGCCATGATGCCTGCGTCCCTGCGCCGCTTGTCCACCGTGCGCCAGAATCTGCCCAAATCCGGCGAGAACAGCCTGTACGAACGCCTGGGGCGCTGGTGCGAGGGCGGCGCCCTCGGCTGGGTCTTCGACCAGGCCGACGATCGGCTGCTCGACCTCACGGCGGCCAGCGTCATCGCCTTCGACACCACCGAATTCCTCGACCTGCCGGAAGTGCGCACGCCGGTCATGATGTACCTGCTGCAGGTCATGGAGGAACTGGTCAACGGCGAGCGACTGATCTACGTCATCTCGGAATTCTGGAAGGCCCTCGATCACGCGATCTTCAGCGACTTCGCCAAGCAAAAGCAGAAGACGATCCGCAAACAGAACGGCCTGGGGATCTTTGACACGCAGAGCCCCTCGGATGTGCTGCGGCACTCGATTGGCCGCACCATGGTCGAGCAGAGCGTGACCAAGATATTCCTCGCCAACCCCGAGGCCGTGCGCGATGAATACGTGGAGGGGTTTGGTCTGACCGAGGCCGAGTTCGCGATGGTGCGCAGCCTCGGCGCCCAGGGTGGTCACCGCTTCCTGGTCAAGCAAGGCCACGCGAGCGCGATCTGCGAACTCGACCTGTCCGGGCTGGAGGACTTCATCACCGTGCTCTCGGCCACCACCGACAACGTCGCGTTGCTCGACGACATCCGCGCGCGCCATGGAAACGATCCGTTTCAGTGGCTTCCCGTTCTCCTGCGCGAGGTTCAGGATCGCAAGTTTCGAACTGCCAGGAGATCCGCATGAAGCTCGCCCACCGCATCGCCTCGACCGCCCTGATCATCGCGGGCGCCACCGCCCACGCCCAGTTCGTCAAAGGCAACGAGGCCGTCCGAATTCTGCCTGATGGAACAAGAAAAGTAGAGACGCCACCAACCGCTGGAGCTCTCCTCGCGAATCCTTGTCCTGCCACACGGGCGGGATGCTCCGGCGGAGGCTGGAAGATGGTTGAGACAGTCGATGGCCTTATGGAGTGCACAGAGATTTACGCGCGGGCGACGACCTGCAGACCATCGACGTATGGCACGCAAAAGCTTGCACGGGTCTGGGTCATCAAGGTTGGCTCCAGATGGCAACACTGTTCATATCCGGACATCTCGAAGAGGTGCGTTGGAATTGCAGATCTGCCGAATCCAGCCATCCAGTAGCAGAGCGAAAGGGGAATTCGAATGTTTAGCTGGGTTGGAAGCCAAATCACGACGATCCTTGACTCGTACACGTTAGGAGTCGTGACTTCGCTGATGTCCGCGCTCGCACCAGTCGCTCTGTCCGCATTGACCATGTGGGTCGCCCTCTTCGGATGGGCAGTTCTCCGAAACGAGGTGTCTGAGACGATTCCAACCTTCATGTGGAAGGTGGTCAAAATCGGATTGGTTCTGACGTTCGCACTGCAGTCTGGTTTCTACATCTCGAACGTAGCAGACACGGCGAACGCGCTCGCCATGGGCGTAGCGACAACGTTCTTGCCAGCTGGATCAAGCGTTGACACTGCGACATCTCCCTATGCCTTGCTGGACGCCTTCAATGACAAGGCAAGCCTGCTTGTCCTCGACCTGCTTAAGGACGCAGGAATAACGCGTCTTGATCTGGTCTTCGCCGCGGTCGTGTGTTCGATCGGCAACGTTCTTTTTCTTTGCATTGCGCTCTTCGTCGTCACACTTTCAAAGGTCTTTCTAACGTTTGTGATTGCCATAGGACCGATTTTCATACTCGCTCTTGCTTGGCGGCCAACCGCACGATTCTTCGACAGCTGGTTGTCGATGCTGCTCAACGCCGTTGTGATCACTTGGTTCGCATTCTTTGCCCTAGGTTTGAGCGTGTACTTGGGACAGACGATCGTTGAAACGGCGGAATCTCGCGGAGGATTCCTCGGCCCCACGTTCAACGTCGTCGGAGAAAGTCTGAAGTACTGCATCGTGATGATCCTCATGGCCATCATCTGCTTCCAGGCGCCGAGCCTCGCCTCCGCCTTGACTGGCGGCGCCGCGATTCAACAAGGCGTTCAGATGCTGCAGAGCGCCATGATCGCCGGCGGATTGCGGTCCGCACCGTCCTCACAAGCAAGCGCAGCCGCAACCGGGGGTGCCATCCTCGCGGGCGCCGGTCTACCCTATGCCGCAGGCCGCGCCACCGGCGTGGCTGCGGCCGCAACGGGCCGGGCTGCCACCAATGTGGCCGCGGGTGCTGTCACCGTGGCGCGAGCCGGCTACCAGGGCGCACGCATGGCCGCCTACCGACTTGCCGCGCTGAGAGGGCAATCCCGTCGTTAGCTTTTCCTCCAGGAGCGTCTCATGAAGAAGTTCGCCAGGTTCTTTGCCGCCGCTTGCCTCATCGCCTCTGCGTTGGGCGCTGGTACCGCCCGCGCCCAAGGCATTCCCGTCATCGATGCCGCCAACCTGATCCAGTCAATCCAGCAAGTCCTGGACGGTGTCACGTCGATCGAGAACCAGGTCCAACAGATCCGTCAGTTGGAAAGCCAGCTGCGCAGCATCAACGGGATGCGTAACCTCGGCCAGGTCTTCAACAACCCGCTGCTGCACAACTACGTCCCGGCCGAGGCCTATACGGTCGTCAATGCCGTGGACACCGGCGGCTATTTGGGCCTGGGGGGAACCGCCAAGGCCTTGCGAGATGCGAACATGATCTACAACTGCCTGGATCGCGCCGGCGACGACCGAACGAGCTGCCAAGCGTCGCTGGCGCAGCCGTACCAGCAAAAGGGGTTGCTCCAGGACGCGATGAAGTCTGCAGCGGGCCGGCTTGCGCAGATCAACGCCCTGATGGATCAAATCAACGGTACCGCCGACCAGAAATCCGTGCAGGAGATCCAGGCGCGCATCGGGGCCGAGAACGCACTCCTGGCGCACGAGATGACCCAGATCCAGATGCTGGAGGGTATGGCCAATAGCGAAGAGCGCATCGCCCGATCCCAAGAGCGGGAGCGCCAGTACCAGATGCTCGATCGCACAGGCAAGGTCGCCGACTTCCTGCCCTGAGCCCACCACCCCACTGGAGCCTTCCCATGAACGCCGTCCTGATGCCAGGCCTCGCCGCCGCATTGCCGACACGCAGTCTCGCCGCGAGCGGCTCCCATCCGCACGAATCGACAGGGGCCACCGACGACGATGTACACGCGGCTCTCGAGTCGAACATGACTTGGGAAATCGATCACGCACTGATGCTCGAACGCTCCGAGCGGCGGGCGTGGACGGTCGCCACCGCGGGAGCGATCCTCGGGCTGATCGGGATCGCCGCGGTCTTCGCCCAAGGCCCGCTGCGCCGCGTCGTCGAGATTCCCATCGTCGTCGATCGCGTCACCGGCGAGGCAACGATCGAGCAACGCTTGACCGTTGAGACCATCCCGCCCCTGGAGGCGCTCGACAAGCACAACCTCGCCACCTTTGTCCGTGCCCGTGAGAGCTACAGCTGGATGTTCCTGCAGCGCGACTTCAACCAGGTCGCGCGCATGGCCGTGCCGGCGGTGTTTGCCGACTACAACCGCCAGTTCGACGGCGATGGCGCCTTGCAGAAGAAGCTCGCGGCAACCGAGGACTGGCGAATCAACATCGTCGGTGTACGGCTGTCGGCGACGGGCCGCGCCGGCAACCAAGGCGACGCCACCGTGACCTACGACAAGGTGGTCCGGCTGACCGATCGCAACCTGCCGGAGGTGACGACGCGCCATGTGGCGAGCATCGTCTACCAGTACCAACCCAAGGTGCTCGCCAAGGAGAGCGATCGCATCGAGAACCCGTTCGGGTTCGTCGTGGTGGCCTACCGCTCCGACCCGGAGGTCAACACGCCGGCACCGGGAGGCAAGCCATGAATCGCGTGACATTTCCCCAGACTGGCCGCCTCACCGTCAGCGTTGCCACCCTGCTCTTCGGCACGACCATGGCCACGGCGGCCGCACCCGGCGCGCCAGCCGGGTCCGCGCCCGTTGATCCACGGCTGCGCGAAGTCCTCTACGACCCCCATGCTGTCGTGACCGTGCCGGTCAAGCGCGGCGTGGTGACGCTGGTTCAGCTGGATGCGGACGAAGCGATCACCGAGGTCGCGGCGGGTTTGGGTGGTGACTGCGCCAAGCCGGAGGCGTCCTGGTGCGTTGCTGCGCAGGCCGGCGGCCGAACCCTGTTCGTCAAGGCCAAGAGCTCGGCGAACGCTCCGAACAACCTCGCGGTGGTCACCGACCGGCGCACGCACGCGTTTCGGTTCGTGGTCCTCGCCGACAGCGATCCGAAGCCACCCGTCTACCGCCTCGTCGTCAGGGCGCCAGCACTGGCCGTCCCACGCCCGCTCCCCAGCCCGCGCCTTGCGTCCGGCGAGCCCCTCCCGTCCGCGCTGACGCTCCTGCCGCCGGAGCCCTCACCCCAAGCCGTCGTTGCCGAACGCCTGCAGGCCAAACCGCAAATCCGCAACACGCGGTACTCGCTCGCCGAGGGCGCGGCCTCCACCGACATCGTGCCGACACTCGTCTTCGACGACGGTCGCTTCACGTACCTGCGCTTTCCCGGCAACCGCGACGTGCCTGCCGTGTTCCACGTGCTGGGGGACGGCACCGAGACCATCGTCAACACGCGCATGGAAGACGACCTGCTCGTGGTCGACCGCGTGAGCCGCCACCTGACGCTGCGCGCGGGCTCGGCCGTGGTCGGCATCTGGAACGAGGCCTTCGATCTGGATGGCGTGCCACCCCAGGACGGCACCACGGCGCCGGGGGTCGAGCGGACGGTCAAGACTGAACCGCTGCCTGGGCAAGCCGTCGCGGTGCGGGAGAACCGTCATGAGTGATTGGGCGATGAATCCCGAGGGACATGCCGCTGGCCGTGCCCCGGCCACCGGTGTTGATGACACCGACGCAGCAGATGACCAAGTCAACACGATCTCCCCGTTGCCCGGCGAACCAGGCATCCCCGACGTGAGCGTCCGCAGTTTTCGCACGCTGTCCGGCAAAGGGCTGATGGCGGTCGTCTTGCTGATGGCCAGCCTGATTGGGATCTCAGCCTTCTCGATCGAGAAGTTCACGGCCAGTGGCAAGAAGCCCGACGACGGGACCACCAAGCGCGTGAGCGATCGCCCCGCCGCCGCGACAACCGAACCACGCAAGCTGGACATATCGACGCCGACGAACTCGACCACTGCTCTCGCCACGGCACCCACATCCCCGCGCATCCCGGCCCTCGTGCCCACAGCCGAAGAGTCCGCCGAGCCGATCGGCGTGCACCGCACCGGCCAAAGCGCCCCTGCAACGGGCCACGCGAATGCCATCTCGCCCGAGGATGCGCCGGTCGTTCTGGTCTCGGTGCGACCGGGTGCGGCGATCGGCGTCCCGGGGTCGTCCGCTCGCGCGCGTGACGACGGCGACAGAGATCCTGGTGCAGCCTCACAGAACGCGGCGAACGACCTGGCCGATGCGCCAGCATCGAACGACCCACTGGCCACCACCACGCGCAGCCTTCAGGGCTACCAGCGGCAATTGCAGGGCATGCTCGACACGCTGAACCGCCGCACGGCGGCCACCACCGGAGCCGTCGCGGATAGCGCCGGCCTCCCGGGCAACGCGCTGGCAGCGGGACTCCTCGCCGCAAACGGCTATGCCAACACTGTCGGAAGCCCCACAAACACCGGCTTCACGTCGCTCGCGGGAGCCACACCAGCGCGCGTGGCCGCGTCGCTGCTGGACAACCGCAGCCTGACCCTGCCCAAGGGCACCGCGTTCACCTGCGCACTGAAAACGAAGGTGATCAGCGCCACCTCGGGCCCGGTCGGCTGCCAGGTGCAGCGCAACGTCTATGGCGACGACGGCCGCGTGCTGCTGATCGAGCGCGGCTCGCACCTGGACGGCGACTATCGCATCGCATCCGTCAAGCCCGGCACTGTCCGCATCCCGGTGGTCTGGACGCGACTGCGCACGCCGCAAGGTGTGGTCGTCGACATCGATTCCCCCGGCACCGGGCCGCTGGGGGAAGGTGGCATCGACGGCTACGTCGACAACCGCTGGGGTGAGCGCATCGGCGCAGCCTTGCTGCTGTCCCTGATCGACGACTCGGTCCAGATGGTCATCCAGGAGCAAGCCAGCAGCAATGGCAATAACGGCCAGGCCAACACGGTCGTTCTGCCATCGACCACCGCCAACACCAACAAGCTGGCGGAGAAGGTGCTCGACTCGACGATCAACATTCCGCCACTGATCTACCAGAACCAGGGCGGCATCGTTGGCATCGTCGTCGCGCACGACGTCGACTTCTCATCGGTGTACGCGCTGCGCCCGACCTCCCTGCCGCCCGGGCGCCTGTCGGCCCCTACGACGATCGCGCCGGCGGAGGCCGCGTCCGATCCAACCCGGTGACACCCATCATGACCACGAACCTGGAGTCGCAAGGCGTCCTCTTCGAAGGCGCACCCAGTGTCTGGCACGGCGACGCGACCTCCGTGATCGAGTTCCTGCACCCGCTGCGCGACGTGCTCGACGCACCCGGCGTGCTGGAAGTCTGCGTCAATCGACCCAGCGAACTCCTGATTGAAACCGTCAAGGGCTGGCAGGTCACCCAGGCGCCCGACATGACCCAGGAGCGCTGCCTGTCGCTGGCCACTGCGGTGGCCACCTACGCCGACCAACAGATCAACCAGGAGCGGCCCCTGCTCTCGGCCACGCTCCCCAGTGGCGAGCGCATTCAGTTCGTCATCCCGCCGGCCGTCGCGCGTGGCACGGTGTCGATCACGGTGCGCAAGCCCTCGCACCTGATCAAGCGTCTCGAGGACTTCGAACAGGAAGGCCTGTTCGAACGCACGCTCCGCCCCGAGCGAAGTTCCGGCCGTGCTTTACCGCCGGTTGAAAGCCAGTTGCTAGCACTGAAGGAGGCCGGGCGCTACGCCGAGTTCCTGCGCCTGGCCGTCCGACATCACAAGACGATCGTCGTCAGTGGCAAGACCGGCTCCGGCAAGACGACCTTCATGAAGGGGCTGATCGAGGAAGTCCCGGGGCATGAGCGCCTGATCACGATCCAGGACACGGCCGAACTCACGCTGCCCCATCACCCGAACGTCGTCCACCTGTTCTACAGCAAGGACGCCCAGGGCACCGCGCGCGTGACGGCCAAGTCGCTACTGGAAGCGTGCCTGCGCATGAAGCCCGATCGCATCTTCCTGGCCGAGGTGCGCGGCGACGAGTGCTTCTACTTCGTGCGGCTGGCGGCGTCTGGCCATCCGGGCAGCATCACCAGCGTCCACGCGGGCAGTTGCGCGCTGGCACTCGATCAGATGTCGCTGATGATCCGCGAGAGTGGCGCCGGCGGTGGCTTGCGCATGCACGAGATCAAAGAGTTGCTCGGCAATGTCATCGACATCATCGTGCAGTTCGACCGCGACGAGCGCGGCCGCTTCATCTCCGAGATCCTCTACAAGCCCGGCCAGCATCGCCATGAAGGCGCCCAAAGCGAGATTGACCTGATTCCGGAGCTGCCATGAGCACCACCCCGTCGCTCCCACTGGCAGCATGGACACCGCGCAGAAAGGTGGCCGCCGGTGCCGCGGCCGCCGTGGGCGTCGCTGTGCTGGCCGCGGCGGCCATCTACCTGTCCGGAGCGCTGTTCCTGGCGTTGAACAAGGCCGATCCACGCCAGGCGCGCTTCGCCAGCATCGTCGACTACTGGCACTTCTACGCCGACGACGCGACTCTGCGCAAGAAGCTCGTCGCCTCCATCGTCACTTCGGGTGTCGGGCTGCTGATCGTGCTGCCGGGTGCTTTGATCGCCGCAGCCCGCCCGCGCCGCGCTCTGCACGGCGATGCGCGGTTTGCCAACACCTCCGAAATCGCCCGCGCCGGCCTGCTGGGCGACGGCAGCAAGACACTGGGACCCGCGATCCTGATCGGCCGCTACCGCGGCCGCTTCTTGAGCCTGCCAGGACAGCTGTCGGTGATGCTGTCCGCCCCGACGCGCAGCGGCAAGGGCGTCGGGGTCGTGATCCCAAACCTGCTGAACTGGCCGGACTCGGTCGTCGTTCTCGATATCAAGGGCGAGAACTACGACATCACCGCCGGCTTCCGGGCCGCGCATGGACACGCCGTCTACGCGTTCTCGCCGTTCGACGAGAGTGCGCGCAGCCATCGCTGGAACCCGTTGTCCGCAGTGCGCACGAGCCAATTGCACCGCGTCGGCGACCTGTTGGCGATCGGGCAGGTCTTCTTCCCCAATGATGTCGCTGGCACCTCGTCCGAAGCCTTCTTCAACGACCAGGCCCGCAACCTGTTCCTGGGCCTCGGCCTCGTCCTGCTGGAGACGCCCGCCCTCCCCCGCACCATCGGCGAGCTGCTGCGCCAATCCTCCGGCAAGGGCCGGTCACTGAAAGATCACCTGACCGCCCTGATCGCCGAGCGCAGCGGTGCCACACCCACCATGGCGGCAGCAGGCACGTCAGAGATGCCCACAGGGACTGCCGCACTGGCGCCACTGTCCGACGAATGCGTGGACGCCCTGCAGCGGCTGCTTTCGAACTCGGACAACACGCTCTCGAGCGTCGTGGCCACCTTCAACGCCCCATTGACGATCTTTGCCGATGCGATCGTGGACGTGGCCACCAGCGCGGACGATTTTGAGCTCGACGACGTACGGCGCCGCCCCATGTCGATCTACGTGCGCATCCCGCCGAACCGGCTCGCCAGTGCACGGCCGCTGCTGAACCTGTTGTTCTCGCAACTGGTCAACTTGAACACCCGCCACCTGCCCGAACAGGATCCCAGCCTGACGCGGCAATGCCTGCTCGTGAACGATGAGTTTGCGGCCATGGGTCGGGTGAGCGTCATCGCCTCATCGGCCGCCTTCCTCGCCGGCTACAACCTGCGCCTGCTGACCGTGGTGCAGGCGATGTCCCAGCTCGACGCCGTCTATGGCGACAAGGACGCCCGCACCTTTGCTACCAACCACGGGCTGCAAATCCTATTTGCCCCCCGCGAGCAACGCGACGCCGACGAATACAGCGCGATGTTGGGCCAGTTCACCGAGCGCGCCACCTCGAACGGACGCAGTCGCTCGTTCAGCCAGCACGGTCACAGCTCGGTCAGCACGAACGACAGCCAACAACGCCGTGCGTTGCTGTTGCCGCAGGAGTTCAAGGAGCTCGGCGGTGAGCGCCTGGTGGCCATCGTCGAGAACTTCAAGCCCATCCTCGCCGAGAAGATCCGCTACCACCGCGACAAAGCGTTCACCGCACGCCTGCGTCGCCCGCCTCCTGTCCCGCACATGGACGTCGAGCTCCACCTAGCACGCGTGCAACAGCGTTGGCGCTACGCGGAGGACGACCTGGAGCCCGGCCGCACCTTGCGCATCGAAATGCTCGCGCACGACTTCAGCATGCTGCCGGACCTGTGTCACACGCCGGCCGGCGAGGTGGTCGACGCGTTCATGAATCTGATGACACCCGCGCCCGCGACTGCGTTCAAGCCAGGCACGGTCAACGGCGGTTGGATCGAACCGGCGGCGGACGACGACGGCGTGCTGATCGAGCCACCCACCACTTGCGAGCCCACCACCCGCGAGCCGACCACGCACTGAAACGGAGGGTTGCCATGCGCACGCCGCCATTGCCGTCATTTCCGACTTCCTGGCTTCTGCTGCTGACCCTCCTGGGCTCCTGCACCACACCGCCCAAGCCGCCCACCGTAGATGAGTCGACGCGTCGCTCCGCGAACTCCGCCCAGGCGGTGGAACTGCAGTTCTGCAAGAACGACCTCGCCAATACCCGCATCCTGGCCTCGGAGTCGGGCCGCCTGGCCGAATCCACCGCGGCAACGCTGGAGCGCCTCGCGGCGCGCCCGACGCCAGTCGCGACGACGCCCGCCGCGCCGGCGCCACCCCCTGCCAACAGCATCTACACCGTGCACTTCGATTTCGCGAGCGCGGAGGCTGTCGTACCGGCGGACAGCGCCACGGCGTTGATCGCAGAGGCCCGGACGGCACCGCTGATCGTTCTCCGCGGCCGCACGGACGGCAGCACCGACACCCTCGGCGAGAACCGTATCGCGCGCGAGCGCGCGGCCACGCTGCGCGACTACCTGGTCAGCGCCGGGGTCGATCCAGCACGCATCCGGGCGACCTACCAGCCGGTCGGCGACCGCGTCGCCGACAACACCGATCCGACGGGCCGTGCCTTGAACCGGCGCGTCGAGATCGAGGTGTACCGAACGCTCCCGGTCGTGATGACCTCGCTGAACGCGGTCAGGCCCTGACGACGAGTCTCGAACTGCTTCTAATGGAGACGACCATGGACGCCAACAACTCCCCGGCTCCCAACGCATCCACGCCCAACGCCTCAACGCCCGAGGCCCCCGTCATGGGCGGGACCGTCGAGCCAGCCAATCGCGCCACGGTGGCGAAGGAGCGCTTCCAGACCCCGGAAGAGCCCGCCACCCCGCGCTACGAATTGCGCGACCCATTCGCCGAAGTGACTTACCGGACCAACAGCTTTCCGGAGATGGTGGCCAAGGCCAACCAGCTGGGCAGCAGCCGCTTCATCGCCATCGACGAGCAGGGGCATCGCAGTACGGTCCAGAAGGCCAACGGACGGTGGCAGACGGCCCCCTCCATCGGCGCGCAGCAGGCACCGCCCGAGCAGGCGGCCAATGCCTCGCCCGCTCGCGATGACGTCGAAGCCCCGCGCACCGCGCGCAATGAAGCACCGCGCGGTCTGGCCCCACCGCCTGCGATCGCCGCACTCCCGGCTCTGGATGCGAAGGCAGAACGCGCTGCCCTCGTCACGCGCATCGAGGCGGCGCTGGCCGAACGCTATGTCATCAAGCGCGCTCCGGTCACACTCGGCGACCTCACCATTGGTCGCATCGAGTACCGCTACCGCGGCGACACGACGCGCATCGCCTTCACGGAATCGACCTTCCGACTGGCAACGGACACGAACAATCCGTCAGTCGCCCGCTCCATGGTCGACGTCGCCCAGGCGCGCAACTGGAAAGCATTGCGGGTCGCCGGCAACGAGGAGTTCAAGCGCCTGGTCTGGTTGGAGGCCAACACCCGCGGCGTCAAGACGCTCGGCTACGACCCCACGCCAACCGACCTCGATCTATTGAAGCGCGAGCGCGAGGCCCGCTTGGTCAACCGCATTGAGCCCGAACGCACACTCGCCAGCGACACGACGGCAACAGGCTCCGCCCCCAAGGCCAAGGCCTCCGAGCGTGGCGCCGGCGGCCGCAAGACCGTGCTCGCTGCCATCGAGGCGGTGCTGGTGACCAAGGGTGTGCCGGAGCGCCAGCGCGAAGCGGTGATGGCCGCGGCCGCGGAGAAGCTCGAACAACGCATCCGTGCCGGCCAGGCGCCCAAGGTCAAGGTCTACGACCCGGCCGCCCCGTCGCAACGACCCGCGGTGACGACGACGCTCGACAAGCAGCGCACCCGCGACCGGGCGGCCCCGACGCGGTGATCTTGCCGTGCTTTCCTCCACGATCGATCCGGCCAGCCAGGGTATTCGCTCGCCGGAGCAGACCTACCTGATCGACCGCGAGCGCTACGCGACGAGTTCACCAGGATTCGCCGACGCCGTCGCGCGTGCACACGACGAACATCGGCGTCCACGTTGCCTGTGCCGGCATGACGGCGTCGAGATGTACATCGCCCGGGTGGCCAGCCCAAATGAAAGCTTCGTCGTCAAGCGCATGCCGGAGTCGGGCCACCTGCACGCACCCAACTGCCCCTCCTACGAGCCGCCGGCCGAACTGTCGGGCCTGGGCCAGGTGCTGGGGTCGGCCATCGTGGAGGATCCGGCGACGGGACAAACCACCCTGAAGCTGAATTTCCCTCTGACCAAGCGGAGCGGACGCTCAACGCCGCCGCCCGTCGGTGACGAGCACAATAGCGTGAAGTCGAACGGCGCCCGGCTGTCGCTCCGGGGACTGCTGCACTACCTCTGGGATCAGGCGGGCCTCACCCGTTGGCATCCAGGTTTCGCAGGAAAACGGTCGTGGTCGATGGTGCGCCGGCACCTGCTGAACGCCGCCGACCACAAGGTCACTCGCGGTGATCCACTTCGAACTCGCCTCTACATTCCCGAGGCGTTCTCGATCGAGCAGCGGGCCGTACTCAACGCGCGCCGGCTGGTGCACTGGTCGCGCGCCCTGCCCCGGCCCGGACAGCCGACCCAGCGGCTGGTACTGATAGGGGAGATCAAGGAAATCGCGCCGGCGCGCTACGGCTACAAGGCAGTCATCAAGCACCTACCCGATCAAGCGTTCGCGCTGGACGCAACCTTGTACCGACGTCTTGCGCGCCGCTTCGAAGCTCAGCTATCGTTGTGGGGGGCCACCGACGGCGTGCACATGATGACAATCGCGACGTTCTTCCTGAACCAGGTTGGCGTTCCAACGATCGATGAACTGTCGCTGATGCCGGTCACGAGCCAGTGGTTGACCGTCGACGATGGATTCGACCTGCAACTCACCGCCCTGCTGGTCACCGACGGTCGATCATTCATCAAGCCCTTGCGCTACAACCTGCCGACCTCAGAAATCCTTCCGGCCGCGCTACTGATCGACTGCGAGGATCGCCCAACCGCTCTCTGCATCGAGAGGGCCGGTCGGCAGGCCGATCAAGATCGATCAGTCGTCATCAATGGCGCTGGTGCGGGGGCGTCGACGTGGTGGTGGCGCGCCGCTGAGGAAACAGTGCCGCGACTGCCGTCATCGTCTCGAGCGGCGTCGTAGGGTTCACCCCTTCTAGCCTCACGCCCGGTACCCCGCGACAGTTGCCGGTCAGGTCACCAGCCAGCAAGACAGGCTTCCGCTGCATAGTGGTCTCGGTTTGGCAGAGCCAGCCTCCGCCGAACATCGCGCCAATGCGAGGTTTCATCGTTTGGAGCTGGTCGAGCGGCACTGCACCTTGGTATTTGCCGTTGCGCACGCCCTGAAGGATTTCCAATTGGTTGGCGTCGAGGATTTCCATACGTCCAGCGTAGTTGCATGCGCGTGGCGTGCCCTGCGCGGATTGGCTGGTTTCCGGCCGATTTGCCATCGTCGCACAGCCGGGCAGGTCAGAAGCAAGGCCGCCACAGGCTCGCCGGGTGAGCTTTGAGGCCAGCTAGGATGCCCGCATGCTCATTTCATTTCGCTCCATCGCTGCGATCGCCCTGGCTGCGATCCTCCTCTCCCCGGTCGCCCAGGCCCGCAAGTCGAAGTCCGTCATCGACCAGGCCGTCGCGGCCTTTCAGTCCACCAACTCCGCCACGCTGCCGGCCGCCGGCACCATTGAGGTCGCGTTCTCTCCCAACGAGGGTAACGAGCACTTGGTCGTCAAGGTCATCGATTCCGCGAAATCCGAGCTCGACCTGCTGTCGTACAGCTTCACGAGCGTCCCGGTCGTCGAGGCCCTCGTGCGGGCGCGTCACCGTGGCGTGACTGTACGTCTGGTCGCCGACGCGAAGGACAACGTCAACGCCGACCGCTCAGTCAAGGCCAGAGCCGCGCTCGGGGCTTTGGTCAACGCAGGCGCCGACGTTCGCACGATCCGCGTCTATCCGATCCACCACGACAAGGTCATCATTGCCGACCGCCAGACCGTGAAGCTTGGTAGCTTCAACTACAGCGACGCCGCGGCCCACAAGAATAGCGAGAACGTCCTGGTGAACTGGGGCAACGCGAAGCTGGCCGAGGTGTACCTGAAGCACTTCCAGCGCAACTACGCGCAGGCGACGACCTACCTGCAAGCCTACTGACGGTGGATTTTCGTTGTCGCAATGATCTTGGGTGCGCTGGCGTGACCTAATGCACAGGCGCTGACCTTCTGGCTGAGCAGATTTGGGACACTGGGGCCTTCTTCAACTTGGACCCACGGAAGTTGGCTGCATGCGCTCAATTGGCTTGACGATCCTATCTGTACTCTTAATTGGCGGATGCGCCACACCCGACCGAATTCGACAGTCTGCAGCGCCGAAGACCTTCGAGAGCAAGAAGCGACCGGAGGACGTCGTCGCCTGTATCGTTGAACGCTTTGATGGCCTCGGGCGGGCGAAGGTCTTGGAACTCACCCCGCGCGGCGACGGCGGCAAGACTGTGAAACGCATCAACAATCGGACGCCGATCATCATTGGCTTCGTGGCGGACGTTTCGCCTGCGCCGGGTGGCACTGTCGTACGGCTCTACGAGAACAACCTCGTCATAGCCGATGAGCGGGCTGCGGTCGAATCTTGTGGGGTCGGCAGCTTCTGAGCAAGCGAGTCAAGAGCAAGCCTGCGGCGCGCGATAGTGTCTGGCGCATGGCCGAGCCAACGCGCCTGCCGACTACAGAGGTGTGCTCAATTCGGCGTGACTCGAACAACGGGAGGAGATATGAGAACTTGGATGGCGGCGATACCGCGTCATGGCGCTCCAAGGCGAGCCCGTCGTGATGCGTTGCAGCGAAGCGCGAAAGATGGGCATCTCGGGCTGCTAGCTGGGCCTCGCCAAGCCGGCGGCAACGAGTGCGCCGGGCAGCTTCACAGCCATCCGCTGTCTAGGGGCGCGCAGGCCCTGCGCCGGTCGCTTGCCACCATGCGCGGAGTCCGGTTTCGCACTCTGGGCAACCGGACGAAAATAAGTCGTGCCTGCTAATCCCCTAGAGGTGCGCGCGGCGCTAGGTTTTTTCACGTCCCCTTCGATACCGTTCGCGTCCCTCTAGCGTAGCGCTAAATCGACGAGAGCCCTTGCTGTCGACCATCGATTCCACGAGGCCCTTTTCTTTCATCTGCTGCAGAACGGTGAGGGCTCTGCTGGGGCTCAAACCTGAATCGCGACTTAAGCCCGGAAGCGTTCGGAGAGCGAAATTCGTCCTGATCAGCGCGGACAAGAGCCGTAGCTCTCCGCGACTCAAATCCGCCCCCGCCCCCGCCTCCGCCTCCGCGTCTGGCTCCGAGAAAAGGGCACGCTCATCTCCGGCGGACTGGGGGGCAGCCTCGGCATCGTGTTTCGGGCTGGAATCAGAACCAACGTCATCGTCCTGATTTGCGAACTCGGGGTACTGTCCAACCGGAGTGCTTGTAGGCGGCTGCGTCTGCTCCATTTCCGCCTGCGCATCGGCTAGGTCCAAATCGAACGGGGTAGCCTGAGGTTCAACGATCAGCTCGACCTCCTCCTTTGCCGCTCTCGAGGTCTCAAGCGCCTCTGCCGACTGTTCCTTTGCTACAGCAACATCGCGGAGCACGCGATCGGTCAGCGTTCGTATGAATGCCCGCGAGGAGACGGCCGCAAGCAGGCAAAAGCCAGTCAAGATTAGCAGCTTCGACACGGGGTCTGTCGTTGGCTTCGGTACTTCGATGTCAGCGATGAGCTCGCTCGAAATCATGTTCAAAAGAACAGGCACCATGAATGAGGCGCCGACGCCGACGATCATGAGTTTCCACCACGCCAATGGCGACTCCTCCTTCGGGTCGATCAAGAAGTAGTTGATCAAACCACCAACGGCGCCAGCCACTAGCATCGAGCCAACGATCACATAGGTCATCATGCCGCTGCCCATCCTCGTATGCCTAGTGTAGAAGCAAGACCGGGCACGGTGATCACAATCCAGAGCTTCTATGCGACTACTATGTCGGCGAGCGACAGAAGCGGGTCGTTATGAGTCTTCCGGCCTAGCGTCGAATGTCTCGGCCGGAGAAAGACGGATCAGCGCCTGCGCCTCATCGACCGGCGCTCGGAGCCACTTGTCCCAGTCTGCCGGCTCCAGCGCCACCACTGACCGCTTGTCCTGCTCGTCCGGCCCGAGCTTCGGGTCAGGCTTGTGCATGCGGTTCATCAGCGGGTGAGCATCAGCATTGACCGTCAACATCGTGTAGCTCTCGACGAGCTCATCGTGCAAGGCACGTGCGGCCATCGCGATTGGACATGGTGGCTCGATGCGAAAGGCACTGTATAAGCGACGCGTCGGGCTAACCGCTCCGAGTCGCCACCGTTGGCCTTCGTCGTCAAAGCGCGATCTCGAATCGGATCTGCATCACCAGCGCGTCGGCAAGAGTCGCGTCCGTGTTCGGGTGGACAACATACTGAATGTCCGGCTGGACCGCCACGTATTTCGAGATGCGAGTCAGGTAGCTGACTTCTACCGTGGTCTCGGCGCGCCGAGGGTGGGTCGAAGCTTGGGCGAGCATGTAGTGATTGCCGTTACGCGCCTGCGCGACTGACAAGCCCGCTTGATCTTCCTCGCGCATCGGCCCCCAACCAGATCCAACGATCCCCGCGCCGAAATAGCTGCCGAACCGGTTGGTTCGAACATCGGCAAAACCTGCCTGTCCGAAGGCGGAAAGGCGTCTCCCGGAACCTGCATCATCTCCGATCAACAGGCGTTCGCCCAGGACATAGGCGCCCGTACTGCCCTGCCGCATAGACGGAGCGCCGGTGCTGTCGGTATCGCTCAGGTCCGCGAAGCGGCTCGTGTAGTGCCATGCGCCTGCGGCGAGCTTGTCGTCGTAAGGAACCAGCGCTGAGTAGCGACCGATGCGGTCGCGTGTCCCTGAGGGGGGTGCCGCTGCAGCTCCACCGCGCGACAGCCAAGCGAATTCCAAGACGGTGAGTAGCCCGTCACCGGCTCGGAAGATCGCGTGTGACCCGTCGGGACGGGCGACAGGAACTCCGTCCAGGACAGCCGCTCGCAAGACCGTATCGGGTGATGCCTTCATCGCCAAGCGAAGCCCGGCAGACGTGCGCGGAAAGATGGAGGGACCTTCGATGCCACTCTGCGCAAACTCCGGTCCGACACCGAATGAGCTGTTGAGGAACAGGCCCGCAGCGGCAACACGATAGAACTCGCTGTTCAGGTCGTAGATGCCAATCAAGAAGGACGCGGTACTGCCGCTGACGTTGTGCTGGACCCAAGCTTCTTCGACCTGCGTCCCCGAAGGGCCTTCGAGGTTGCTCGTTCCCTGCGCATCGCCGACGAGACGGCTCGGTCGCCCGCCGTGGATCGTCAGCACATCGACGAATGCCGACGTGCCCGGCAATCCGAGCTCTTCTCCGAGCGCTGTGACCTTGAGGTGCAGGTCGCCGCCATACGTGCTGCCAGTTCTCGCGCCTCCCCGCAGGTTTGCCAGCGCACTCCCGTCGTAAACCAGCGCCGGTGTCAGCCAGCTTGGGCGCGCGGAGTCTGCCGGCTCCGTGGAGTCGGCCAGCGCGTGCTGCGCCATCACCATCATCGCGACAGCGAGTGCCGCGCCATTCGATCGAGTCGTGGCGCTCATACGCTAACGCAGCGGCAACATGCGACGCAGGATGTCGTCCTTGAGAACGAAATGGTGCAGCAGCGCCGCGGCAGCGTGCAGTCCGGCGACGATCAACAGGATGTTCGCCGACCACGCATGCAATTCTTCGACTGACGCGCGGAGTGCCGTGTTGCCAGGATCGAAGGCGGGAATCTTCAACAGCATGAACAATGTATCGCCGCGTACCCAGGCGTTCGCGATGCCCAGCAGTACGGTACCGACCAGAAGCAGGTAGAGGAGCTTGTGTGTCAAGGTGGCAATCCTGTCGAGGGCACTGCTAGCTGCCGGAACCATGCGCACCCCATCGGCCAAGCGCCACCAGATCCGGCGAATCAGCACGAATGCCAGCCCCACCCCGAGAGCGATGTGAGAGCTTCGTGCGATCGCACGCGGGCTGCCCTTTGGAAACCAGTCGATTGTCTGGCCAAGCATCCAAAGGCTGATGACCAGGGCAGCCGTGAGCCAATGGAGAGCTATCGTGCGACGGTCGTACCGGGAAGTGCGGAGGAAAGTGGGCGTCATAAATGGAGGTCAAGGTTACGGGCGGCCATGGGACATGGTGGGCAGTTCCTGGGTTGCTCCAGATTGCGGCGATCAACGCTCGCCGCCAGTGTCGCATCGCGGAGCAAGAACTCGATGCGGTCACGATCAGGCACCGACAGAAGTCAGCCACAGGAGACACAGCGACTGGGCTGCCCGCGGTATGGTCATGTCGATGGCACTGGTGTCACCTCCGACCGTCTCGTCACCGATCTTGACAAGAGCTCATGCCACCAGCGCAACGGCCAACCGCGCAGCCAGGGGCTCTACCAGGTCCCGGTAGGAACCAAGTCGGTACTTCAGGGAATACGCCGTTCATATGACCTCTGCACCATCGGATTCACGCTCCGGGGGCGGCCAAGCGTCGCTCGCCATGCTCCAGCAGACCGAGAGGACGACGGGGCCGATGACGAGCCCCACGAGGCCAAATGCGGCGATGCCGCCGACCACGCCGAGGAAGACGAGCAGGAACGGGAGATCCACGGCACTGCTGATGAACAGCGGTCGCAGGACGTTGTCCAGCGGATGGACGAGCAGCGTTCCCCAGGCCAGGAGCGCCAGTGCGGCCAGCGCATGGCCGGTCGAGAGCAAGACCAGGCTCGCGGAACCCCACACGAGGAACGTTCCCACCATCGGAAGCAGGGACGCGACGGCTGTGGCGAAGCCTAGCAGCAGGGGTGCCTCGATGCCGACGAGCCAGTAGCCGATCCCGGCCACGATCCCCTGCAGGACAGCCGCCAGCAGCAGACTCAGCATGACCGCGCGATTGGCGGCGGCCGCGACCCGGATCCAGCGCTCGCCTTCGCCACCGGCGGCCTTGCGCAGCGCCCTTCTCAGCGCCGCAATCACTTCCTCGCCATGCCGGTAGAGCACGTACAGGAAGATGATCGCAAGGCCGAACCTCGCCGCGTTGCGGCCCACGCCGCCGAGTACGCTCAGCAGCGCACCCAACCCCTCGGATGCCCACTGCTTGAGGAAGTCACGCAGACTGGCATCGGTGCCGATGCGGCCGGCGAACCAATCGTGTATCGCCGGACCGATGAAGGGGATTGCGGCCGCGCTATCCAGCACGTCGTTCATTCCCCGATCCAAGTATCCGCCGATAAGGTGTGCGACGGCGGCCGTATCGGTTCGCAACCATGCACTGAGGCTGACCAAGGGGAGAACAACAGCAGTCGCCACGGCCGCGGTCGACAGTACCGCGCCTGTCCTCGGCAGTGCGGGAACCTTTCGCATCAGACGCGAATGCATCGGCCAGGTCACGTGGGCAAGGATGCAGGCCCACGCCAATGCGGACAAGAACGGCGCCAGGATCCAGCACGCGGCGATTGCAACGCATGCCCAGACCGGCCAGCCTTTGCCAGGTGGAGGGGGGGCTTCAGCAGGGGGCAAGGCTGGGTTCATGTCATTTGCCGACCGCATGACGTTGCCCCGACTGCTCGGTGCTGGCCGCGTCCCTGCTAAGCACCCGCTTCACCCCTTCGAACCAAGCGACATTGAGGGCGACCAGCAGCGCGCCTACCGCCAGCATGCCTGGCGAAGGAAGCGTGAAGCTGAACAGGGCGCCAACGGCGGGAATGCCGAGGATGCAGACCAGCAAGACGGTAGCCGCCGCAGCCATCCACCGGAACGCCGAATTGGACGGTGGGCGTCCTTGAATCGATACGTGATCCCAGCGTCGATTGGCGAAGATGAGTCCCAGGTTGGACAGCACCATGACCGAGAATGTCAAGGCCCTCGCGGCATCGTCCGACTCGCCGTTGTGGCGCGCCAGGGCAAAGGTCAGCAGCAACGTCGCCAGCAAGCCTACTCCCTGCCAGAGACCGCGGACGAGGACCGCCATGTCGAAGAGTCGCGCGTCCGGTCGCCGCGGCGGCGCGGTCATGGTGCCGGCCTCGATCGGCTCGGCCTCGAAGACGATCGAACATGCCGGATCGATGATGAGTTGCAGGAACAGGATGTGCACCGGCATCAACAGCATGGGCCAGCCCAGAAGCACCGGCAGCACCGAGAGCCCGACGATGGGCAGGTGCACGGCGACGACGAACACGATGGCCTTGCGCAGGTTCGCGAAAACACGCCGGCCGTAGCGCACCGCGGTGACCAGCGAGGCGAAGTCGTCCGTCAGCAGAACCAGCGCGGCGGCCTCGCGTGCGACGTCGGTTCCGCGGGCACCCATCGCCACGCCGATGTCCGCGGCCTTCAGGGCGGGCGCATCGTTGACGCCGTCGCCGGTCATCGCGACGATGTCCCCGCGCGCGCGAAAGGCCTGGACGATGCGCAGTTTTTGGTCAGGCGGGATGCGGCTGAAGACGTGCGTGTCGCCCAGGCGTTCGCGCAGGTCGGCGTCGCTCATCTCGCTCATCTCCTGACCGGTGAGGACTGCACCATCGTCGGCGAGCCCCGCAGCGCGGGCGATCGCCAGGGCCGTAGCTGAGTGGTCGCCCGTGATCATCACCACCCGGATGCCGGCGGCTCGACACTCGGCGATGGCCTGGGGAACGTCGGCGCGCACCGGATCTTCCAGGCCCAGCAGGCCCAGGAACTCGAAGTTGAAGTCGTGCTGGATGTCGGGCAAGGGTGCCGCGCCGAAGCGGGCCCGGGCAACCCCGAGCACGCGCAGCCCTTGGCGTGCCAACGTGGCCACCTGCGCCGCCACGATCGCACGCCGCTCCGGGCTCATATGGCACAGATCGACGATCGCCTCGGGCGCGCCCTTGGCGGCGATCACGTGCTCGGCGAGGTCCGGTGACCGCCAGACGCGGGACATCGCGAGCATCTCGCGCGACAACGGATAGTCGTCAACCAGGAGCCAGTCTGCGTGCAGGTGCTCCGTGTTCGCCAGAAGGCTCTGGCCGGCTTGGACGATCGCCGACTCCATCGGATCGAAGGCGCGGCGATGGCTGGCCACCACGGCGTACTCGAGAACGCCGTGCAGCGCCTCCTCGAGCGGTTGCGAGTCGCCTTGCACGCAGTCGTGCGCGGCAGCTTCCGACCACAACGTCCGCACCGACATGCGATTGACCGTCAGCGTTCCCGTCTTGTCGACGCAAAGGACCGTCGTCGCGCCAAGCAATTCGATCGCGGGAATCCGGCGCGCCAACACCTTCTCGCGTGAGAGCCGCCACGCGCCGAGGCCCATGAACAGCGTCAGGATGACGGGAAGCTCTTCGGGCAGGATGGCCATGGCGAGGGTCAGCCCCGCCAGCAGCGCCGGCAACCACAGGCCGGTGGACATGCGATAGGCGATCGCGAGCAGGCAGGCCAGGAGCAGGCCCGCGACCGCCACGCGCTTGACGATTTGCTGCGTCTCGCGCTGGATCGGGGTATCGGTCGACCCGAGCGCCTCGAGCGACTTGCCGATGCGCCCGAGCGCGCTGCGCTCGCCGGTCGCGATCACCTCGCCGCGCGCGGTTCCCTGCGTGATCAGGGTTCCCGAGAAAGCACGGGAATCCGCCGCTCCGGGGATATCGACGCCTCCGGCTACCGCGTTCTCGCGCACAAACTTGCTGACCGGAACCGATTCTCCGGTCAGCATCGACTCGTCGACCGTGAGATTGGACGCCTCGAAGAGTTCCATGTCTGCTGCGACGCGATCGCCTTCCGCGAGCAGCACCACGTCGCCGCAGACCAGTTCCCGGCTCGGGATCTTCGCGGCAGCGCCGTCGCGCAAGGCCAGCGCTTGCGGGCTCGACATGTCACGCAAGGCGTCCAACGAGCGTTCCGTTCGGCGCTGCTGCACGAACGTGATGCCGATCACCACGAACACGAAGCCCAGCAACATCAAGGCTTCGTTGCGATCACCCAGCAGCATGTAGATCGCGCCACAGCCGACCAGCAACAGGAACATCGGCTCGGAGACGACCTCACGCAGCAACAGCCACGCGCCGTGCCGACTTGCCGTCGGCAATTCGTTGGCGCCATCCTTCGCGAGCCGCGATCGTGCCTCGGCAGTCGTCAGGCCAGCACTCACGAGGTTCGCGCTCATTTGACGACGGAGGCTACCCGTCGACCATCGACGGCCATCGTCGTCGGTGGCCTCCAGGGATCGACGTGTGTCATCAGGTTGAGCACGCGGTGGCGATCGAGCACGCGCCTGCGAGCCACGACCGCGATGTCGTGCCCGGCTTCGACGGTGAGTGTCGCCTCTACCTCAAGATGGGCGTCGACGACGATCAGGTCACCCATCTTGCGCGTGCGCACATCATGGACGGCGTGGACGCCCGGGGTTTCCTGCAGCGTGCGGCGGATGGCCTCGACCTCCTCGTCGTCGGCCGCACGGTCCATCAGGTCGTGCATCGCGTCCCATCCGAACGACCAACCCATGCGGGCGACCATGAAGCCAACGATCAGTGCGGCGATCGGGTCGAGGATCGGGTAGCCGGCCATGTTGCCGGCGATGCCCAACCCCACCACCAGCGAGGATGCGGCATCCGAGCGGGCGTGCCAGGCATTAGCCACGAGCATGCTCGACTTGACGCGCTTGGCTACGGCCAGCATGTAGCGAAACAGGAGTTCCTTGGTCGCGAGTGCCACGCCCGCGACCCAGAGGGCCGCCTGACCGACAGGAAGGACGGTCTCCGGCGCCTCGAGCTTGTGAACAGCCGACCAGAGCATTCCCAGGCCCACAGCGATCAACAGAACGCCCAGCGCCAGGGACGCGGCGGTTTCGAAGCGCTGATGGCCGTAGGGGTGGTCGGCGTCGGCATCTTTCCTGCTGTGATGCCCCGCGAACAGAACCACGATGTCCGCGACGAGGTCGGACAGCGAGTGAACGCCGTCCGCAATCAGGCCCTGCGACCGCGCGACGATGCCGACGATGACTTGGGTCGTCGCCAGGCCCACGTTGACCGCCACGCTGACCCAGGTGCTGCGCGCGCCGGCCCGGGCACGTTCTTCCGGCGAATGCTCGGAGTCCTCCGTGTCGTCGCTCAGGTCGTCTTGTCGCATAAGGGTTCCGGTGAACTCGGGGCGCCGAAGCCCTGGCTGTGGGAGGACGTCCATGTTTGCATGCGGGGCCGGCTTCCGCTGCTACTTCACCAGCAGCACAGGACAAGTCGCCGTTGCCAGTACGCGCTGCGCGACCGAGCCCAGGAGGATGTCGGCGATGGCACTGCGGCCTTTGGCGCCAAGGACGATCAAGTCGAACTTGGAGGAGCGGGCGAAGTCGACGATCTCCTGCGAAATATGTCCGGTTTTGATGACCATGTCGTGCCTGACGCCCGCGGCGTCCAGCAGCTTGCGAGCGGGCTTCAGCTCCTTTTCGCTCAGCTCGCGCAGGTAATCGGCGACGACGTCGTTTCCAACAAACCGTTTGGCGTGGCGCAACTCGACGTCGTCATGGACGCTGACCAAGGTAACCGAGTTCGACGGCGACGAGAGCTTGCCCAGCAGGTTGATGGCGTACTTCACAGCGTGCAGTGCAGCTTTGGAGCCATCGGTGGCGACGAGAACTTTCAAGAATTCCTCCTGGAATGACTTTGGGCGACGCTGTCTGCGACAGAGTCCGTGAACGTCGTGAGCTCAGGGACTCATCGGACGACGAGTACCGGCGTCTTGCAAAGTGCCAGTACCGCCGTCGTCACGGACCCCAGCACGACATTGGCCAGGGCGCCCTGGCCATGGGAACCCATCACCACGAGGTCGAAGCCCTCTCGCTGGGCCATTTCGGAGATCGCATGCGCGGCACCGCCGACACTGTGCCGATACGTCGCACGGGCACCGCTCGCCTCGATGACTCGGCGAACTGGGTCAAGCACAGATTTGGCGTCTTCCTGGTAGTAACGTGCGACGACGTCGAGCTTCTCGAACGCCGCCGCCCGATGCGGCCACGGTGGGACGCAATGGAAGACGACGAACTCGTTCTCCGAACCAGGCCAGTGACTCTTCGTCAACACGAAGTCGAGCATGCGATTCGTGAACTCGCTGCCGTCGACTGCAAGCAGAATCTTCATAGTCACCTCCGCGTTCACAGTGTCGACGAGTGCGCTCGCCGCCCTTTGATGGATATCAATGCACGGATGGAGCGCCATGGCGCTTCGCGCGAGGCTCTGCCGCGACGGCAGGCTCCCGGCACTTGGCGCCTTCGTCGGCTGGGCACTTGACCAGCGCGGGATCGCTGCTTGCTCCGTCTCCCATCGCGCCCTCGAATTCGACGGTCACTCCAGCGACGATTCGCTTGATGGACGTCAACTGAGCCAGGGAACCGATACGTAGCATCGGACGAGAGATTGGCACCTCGGCACCCGTGCATGGCGGCTGCGATGTGACTAGCCCACGAACCTCCCCAGGAGAGAACTCAATGCGAAAACTCATCGGCACTCTGCTGGCCCTGATGACACTGACCCTGTCCGGCTGCGGATACAACAAGTTCCAGTCCAGCGAGGAACAGGTCAAGGCGAGCTGGTCCGAGATCATCAACCAATACCAGCGGCGTGCGGATCTGGTTCCGAATCTCGTCAGCACAGTCAAGGGCGAGGCGAAATTCGAGCAGGACACGCTGACCAAGGTGATCGAGGCGCGCTCCAAGGCCACGTCCATCCAGGCGACGCCGGAGCTGGTCAACGACCCGGTGGCGTTCCAGAAATTCCAGACAGCTCAGGGAGAGCTGACCGGTGCGCTGTCGAGGTTGATGGTGGTCTCGGAAAACTATCCCAACCTGCGCGCGAATCAGGGGTTCCGCGATCTGGCCTCGCAGTTGGAAGGCACCGAGAACCGCATCGCGGTCGCGCGCAACCGCTACATCCAGGCAGTGCAGGACTACAACGTGACGGTTCGCTCCTTCCCGTCCAACCTGACGGCGATGATGTTCGGCTACAAGGAAAAGGCCAACTTCAGCGTCGACAACGAAAAGGAAATCGCCAAGCCGCCGTCGGTCGTGTTCGACGGCACGGCGACGCCGCCGCCGGCCGGGGCGTCTGGAGCGTCTCGGTGACCAGCAGCGGCGCCGCGGTGCGAGCCCTCAACGCGCTACTGGCAGCAGCAGCGCTTTGCTGGGTCGCCGTTGCCGGCGCACAGATCCCGGTGCCGGCATTGACCGGTCGGGTCGTCGACCAGACGGGCACGCTCAGCCCGGCGCAACAGGCGACACTCGAACAGACCCTGGCGACGTTCGAGACCCGAAAAGGCACCCAGATCGCCGTCCTGATCGTGCCCACGACGGCCCCGGAGGCCATCGAACAGTTTTCCATCCGCGTCGCCGAGAAATGGAAGCTCGGTCGCAAGAAGGTCGACGACGGCGCCATCCTCATCGTCGCCAAGGAAGACCGCACCACGCGCATCGAGGTCGGTTATGGGCTGGAAGGCGTGCTCACCGACCTCGCCAGCCATCGCATCATCGACGAGGTGATCCTGCCTCGATTCAAGAGCCAGGACTTCTACGGGGGCATCACTGCCGGCGTCGACCAGATCATCCGCGTCGTCGACGGCGAACCGATGCCGGAGCCCCGTCGCAGTCCTGCGGCAGGGTCTGGTGATTTCGGTCGATTCATCCCGATCATCTTTATCCTCGCCATTGCCGTGGGCGGCGTGCTGCGCTCCGCGCTGGGCAGGTTCCCGGGTGCATTGGTCACGGGCGGCGCCGTCGCGGTGATCGCCTGGTTCGTTGCCGGGGCCGTGTCCATGGCCGTGTTCGCGGGCGTCATCGCGCTGTTCGTCACCCTGCTGGGCGGCGGCATGGGCCGCGGCGGTCTCGGCGGGTACTACGGCGGGTTCGGTGGTGGCCGCGGCGGCGGGGGTGGAGGCGGCGGCGGCTTCAGCGGGGGCGGCGGTGGCTTCGGCGGCGGCGGTGCCTCCGGGAGGTGGTGACCATGAAGATCAAGCGTTTCGCCAGGCACCTGCTGATGACGCGGTGGCAGGTGTCGAGAGCCTTCCCTCGCGACACCTTGAACGCCATCGAGAAGGCGATCAAGACCAGCGAGGCGGCACACGTCGGCGAGATACGGTTCGCGGTCGAGGGCGCCCTGGATGGTTCGCCGCTGTTCAACGGCCAGTCCGCCAGGGAACGCGCAATCGACGTGTTCTCGCAGTTGCGCGTGTGGGATACCCAGAATAACAACGGCTTGCTGATCTACGTGTTGCTCGCCGATCGTGCGGTGGAGATCGTCGCCGATCGTGGCATTCACGACAAGGTGAGTTCCGGCGAATGGGGGCAGGTGTGTCGCCAGATGGAGGCCGCGTTCAAGCAGTCAAACTATGAAGAGGGCGTCGTGGCCGGCGTGCAGGCTGTGACGCGTCACTTGACGGCGCACTTTCCCGCCAGTGGCCGAGGCAAAAACGAGCTTCCGGATGCACCCGTCGTGCTCCGGTGAAATCAACGTGACCGTGCCGCGCTCGTCCTTGGCACTCGTGTCCTGCGGGCTCTGGCTTGTCGTGCTCGGCCTGTATTTCGTGCTGGCCAGGCCTGCGCTGCTGCCCGAAGACGTTCACTTCCTCGGACAGCCGCTCGCACGGATCCGGACCGCCATTCCGGAACAGGAGCACTGGCTCAGGCTGGTCTTCATCGTCCTGGGCGGCTTCGTCACGGGCGCGGGCGTCCTAGCCACCAACCTGGCCGCCGTCGTGCTTCCACATCGGCCGCGGGGTGCTTCATGGGTGATCGCGATCGCGGGCCTGTCGACCGTCGTCCTGATGAGCGCAGTGAACTTCCAGCTTCAGTCTGACTTTCGGTGGTTGCTGCTCATTCCGGCCGTGCTCTGGGTCGCCGGGCTCGTGGCCTACCTGGCCGAAGGAAGCAGGCAGGGATGCAGCACGCGTTCCGCGCCCGAGTAGAGCATCTTGCTCGCGAGGTGACACGGTCAGAACTGTCGCCGGCGAGAATCCCAAGCGACAGATTGCCGCCGCGCTCTCAGTCCACCTTCACGCCTCGCAAGCGCAGCGCATTGGCGATGACGCTGACAGACGACAGCGCCATGGCTGCAGCCGCGACGACGGGCGACAGCAGGAGCCCAAAGAAGGGATACAGCACGCCCGCCGCGAGCGGAATTCCGGCCGCGTTGTAGACGAACGAGAGCACCAGGTTCTGCCGGATGTTCCTCATGGTGGCCTGTGACAGCGTCCTCGCTCGCACGATGCCCATCAGGTCGCCCTTGAGCAGCGTGATGCCGGCGCTCTCCATCGCGACGTCCGTCCCCGTCCCCATCGCAATGCCGACGTCGGCCGAGCTGAGTCCTGGCGCGTCGTTGACGCCATCCCCGCCCATCGCGACCACGCGACCTTCATCGCGCAGGCGCTTCACCACGGCCGCCTTGTCCTCGGGAAACACCTCTGCCACGACTTCGTCGATGCCGAGTTGCTTGCCGACTGCCTGGGCCGTCGTCTTCCCATCCCCCGTGAGCATCACGATGCGAAGGCCTGCCGCCTTCAATGCAGCAAGCGCCTGCGGCGTCGTCGCCTTGATCGGGTCGGCGATGGCGACGACGCCGGCCAGCTTGCCACCTACGCCCACGAAGATGACGGTGGCCGATGTCGCGCGCTGCGCCTCCGCAGCGGCTTCCAAGGTTGCGACAACGATCCCCTGTTCGGTCAGGAACTTCGCGCTTCCCGACACCACGTGCACGCCGTCGACGGTGCCGACAACCCCCTTGCCCAGCGGCGAGTCGAAGTCGGTCACCACAGACAGTGCGAGCTTGCGCTCCGCGGCGTCGTTCACGATGGCCTGCGCCAACGGGTGTTCGCTGGCCCGCTCGACGCTGGCAAGCTTCTGGAGGACGTCGACCTCCGTGAAGCCCGGGGCTGCCTCGATGTGCACCACCTTCGGCCGCCCCTCGGTGAGCGTTCCGGTCTTGTCGAGGACGAGCGTGTCGACCTTCTCCATGCGCTCGAGTGCCTCGGCATCCCGGATGAGCACGCCATGCTGAGCGCCCTTGCCGACGCCCACCATGATCGACATCGGCGTAGCCAGTCCAAGCGCGCAGGGACACGCGATGATGAGGACGGCGACCGCCGTGACCAGGGCATAGCTGAAGGCCGGGGGCGGGCCCCAGATGAGCCAGATGGCGAACGTCAGTGCGGCGATCGCGATGACCACGGGCACGAACCAGCCGGCCACCTGGTCGGCCATGCGCTGGATGGGCGCGCGGCTGCGTTGGGCGGCGGCCACCATGTGCACGATCTGCGAGAGCAAGGTATCGGCGCCGACCTTCTCTGCGCGCATCACGAAGCCCCCGGTCTGGTTCAACGTGCCGGCCGTCACCTTGGAGTCGACCGTCTTCGCGACGGGCATCGGCTCGCCAGTCACCATCGCTTCGTCGACATTGCCCCTGCCCTCGGTGAGCACGCCATCCACCGGTACCTTTTCGCCCGGCCGGACCCGCATCAGATCGCCGACCTGGATCACATCGACCTGGACTGTTTCGTCCGTGGCGTCGGCCTTGACCCTGACGGCCGTCTTCGGAGCCAGGCCCAGCAGCGCCTTGATGGCTCCTGACGTCTTCTCGCGAGCCCTCAATTCGAGAACCTGGCCGAGCAGCACCAGCACCGTGATGACGGCCGCCGCCTCGAAGTAGACCGCCACCGCTCCATCCTCCATGCGCAGCGCGGCGGGGAACAGTCCGGGCGCCAGCGTCCCGACGATGCTGTAGAGCCACGCCGCGCCGGTGCCGAGCGCGATGAGCGAGAACATGTTGAGGCTGCGGTTCTTCACGGACGCGGCAGCGCGCGTGAAGAACGGCCAACCCGCCCACAGCACCACGGGCGTTGCCAGCAGGAGCTGGATCCAGTTCGAGGCCTGCTGCGCAAGGAGGTGGTGCAGGTCGAAGACATGACCACCCATCTCGAGCGCGAAGACGGGGGCCGTCAATACGGCGCCGCTCCAGAGGCGCTTCGTCATGTCCCGAAGCTCGGGGCTCTCGCCCGCTTCGGAAGTTGCCAGCACGGGCTCCAGCGCCATGCCGCAGATGGGGCAGGCTCCAGGCCCAATTTGACGCACCTGGGGATGCATGGGGCAGGTGTACTCGACCTGGCTCGGGTCGCCCTTGGCTGCCTGACTCGTGGCGGCTGCAGCGGCATGTTTGCCGTGATGTCCGCAGGCGCCATGCATGTGACCGGCACCCGACTTCACCGTCCCATCAGGCATGACATGGGTCGCTCGGTCGTGGTGTTCGGGAAGGGGTGTTGGCATGGCGTTTTCCCGTGCTTCTTGTTGGTGTGGACCTCGTGACCAGCGCACGACGATGCGCGCGTGGCCAGCGCTTGCTTCCCCAATGGCGAACGCAAGAAGGATGGCGGCTCGGAACGTTCGTGGTCCATGACCTTGCTCCCCGAATCACTTGCTCGCAGGCGAAGGGGCCTCGTGGTCCATCATCATCTGCATCATCGTTTCCATCATGTCCATGCGCTTGCCCATCATCTGGGGGCTCATGGACATGCCGCCGCCCATGCCCGCGCCGGACTTCGCGCCGCTGCCGGCGTGCATCTGGCCCATCATCGCCATCCCGTCTTGCATGGCCTTCATGTGCTCGGACATCAGGGCCTGCCGTTCTTCCGGCGTCTTGGCGGTCATCATCTTTTCGTGCATCTCCTGCATGGCCTTCATCTGCATGTCCATCTGGGCCGCAGTCGGCGCCTTCGGAGACGGAGCAACTGCCGATGGCGCAGCGGCGGGATGATGCGCGGCGTGGTCCTTGTCGGACTGGGCGAGCGCGCCCGTCGAGAGCGCAGCCGCGGCGACAAAAGCAAGAATGGAACGCATATCGATCTCCTGTAGATTTTCCCGAGCATCGCGGCATCACGCCGGCGACAGCTTGATACGAATCAAGTACTGCAGATCGCGTCGCCTGCCGAGCAGCAGCGACCACCCGTGACGGGTCGCGCATCAGTCTCGTCCTGACGATCGGGGCGCCTCGGCGTCGCGCCGGGCGCAGCGAGGAAGTCGCCGAGCCGCATCCCGCAACTCGCGCCGGCACCCGAGCAGGAGCAGCCTCCGGCCCGGGACGCCGGACGCTCATCCTGCTTCGTCATGCGCGTGGGCGTGTAGCCCGCCGCAGCAATCGCATCGCCAAATCGCTGCGCGACCACCACCGCGGACTTGATCCGGACCTGGCGTCTCGCCAGGTTGACCTCGACCTCGGCTACGCTGTCCACGCCGAGGACGGCACGGGTGATGGCTTCTCGACAGTGACCGCAGGTCATGTCCTGGATTTCGAAGGCGATCATGGTTTTCTCCGGTGTGATGTGCATACTCTCAGCCTTGCCATCGTTGGAATGTCAAGCGCCAACGAGACATCGATTCCCGTCGAGTCCAGGAAGGAACAACATGAACATTGGTGAAGCGGCCAAGGCCTCTGGCGTCTCGGCCAAGATGATTCGCCACTACGAGAGCGTCGGTCTGTTCCCGGAGGCGGCGCGAACGGAATCGGGCTATCGCCAGTACGCTGATCCGGAAATCAGCACGCTGCGGTTCATCCGCCACTCGCGTGACCTGGGGTTCTCCATCGAACAGATTCGCGAACTGCTCGGCCTGTGGCAGAACCGCAGGCGACCGAGCCGGCTGGTCAAGGCGCTGGCGCAAGCGCATCTTCGCGAACTCGACGCGAAATTGCTGGAACTCCAGGCCATGCGGGGTGCGCTCGAGCACCTTGTCTCGTGTTGCGCGGGAGACGAGCGTCCCGACTGTCCGATCATCGAAGGGCTCGCGGACAACCAGTCGATTTTCCCGAAGGGGGCGCACAGGGCCTCGGCGAAGTCAGGGCTGAAGACGAGGCCCGGATGAGGTTCGCCCCCTCTCTACCGGCGTCATCGAAACGCAGCCGTCGCCGGAACTCCCCCGACGTTTCGACCCTTGCAGCGTGATGCCATTCGAACGCCTCCGCGCCTGGGCGCGCAAGGTCAAGCGCGATGCGATGACGCTGTGGTTCGCGGCCAGGCATCCGCGAACACCTTGGGCGGCCAAGGCGCTCAGCGTGTTCGTGGTGGCCTACGCTCTGAGCCCCATCGACCTCATCCCGGACTTCATTCCGGTGATCGGCTACCTCGACGACGCGCTATTGCTGCCGGCGCTCATCTGGCTTGCGGTACGCATGCTGCCGCGCGACGTCCTCGATGACTGCCGGGAAAAGGCCGACCGCTGGATCGCGGAGAACGGCAGAAGGCCGCGCAGCTACATCGGCGCCGCGGCCATCCTGGCGCTCTGGCTCGTCCTCGCTGTGGTCGCGTACCGATTCGTTCGATCCTGAACCAGCCCCCTTGACCTTGCCGCCGTAGGAAGGTTCATGCTTGGAGCACTGGGCATCCCTGCTCGGGAAAACCCTCCGTGATAAGCTCGATCATCGTGAAAATCGTTCGCATCTGGCTGCTGGTATTGCTTGCCGTGCTGCTGCCCATCCGTGGCGCGGTCGCGGCTGCCATGTCTTGCCCGAACGAGTCCACGCCCATGCATCAGCATGCGCCATCGTCGCAGGATCATCGGTCGATGGGTCATGACCACCTGATGGGCGCTGCTCACCATCACGTCCACGCAGAGAGTCAGGATGAGCATGGCGGGGCTACCCACGGGGACAAGTGCAACCTCTGCGC
>FSWO01000068.1_pt1 | contig 34137 bp, 40 predicted proteins | sample 1638031 | NCBI WGS metagenome assembly FSWO01 (sample SAMEA3914789, study PRJEB12502) | metagenome | biome: forest; material: soil | place: Canada | collected 2011-07-03 | depth 0.3 m
CAGGAGGCGATCTTCGGCCGTGCCGGCCTCGCCATCCCGAGGTCAACGCTGGCGCAGTGGGTGGGCACCTGCGGCGTCCAGTTGCAGGCCCTGGTGGACTCGCTGCACGAAGAACTCCTGACCCATGCAGTCCTGCATGCCGACGAGACTCCGGTGGCCATGCTCAAGCCCGGCAAAGGCAAGACGCATAAGGCCTACCTCTGGAGCTACTGCACGACGGCCTTCGACCCGGTCAAGGCGGTCGTCTTCGACTTTGCCGAGAGCCGCGCCGGACAGCACGCCCGAGACTTCCTCGGCATCGACACCGACGTACCGGACAGCGGCTGGCACGGCACGCTCGTTTGCGACGATTACTCAGGCTACAAGGCCGGATTCGAACATGGCGTGATCGAGGCCGGCTGCCTCGCGCACGCACGACGCAAGTTCCACGAACTCTGGGTGAACCACCAGAGCGCCATCGGCGAGCAGGCGCTCGAATTCTTCCGCAAGCTCTACGACGTCGAGCGCGACGCGAAGGACATAACGCCTGACGCGCGACGATGGTTACGCAAAGAGCAAGCTGAGCCGGTTGCGAACCGATTCAAGGACTGGCTCGAGGCACAGCGCAGTCGCGTACCTGATGGCTCGGCGACGGCGAAGGCCATCGACTACAGCCGAGGTCGGTGGATCGCGCTGACGCGCTACCTCGATGACGGTAACCTGCCTTGCGACAACAACTGGGTCGAGAACCAGATCCGTCCGATAGCGATTGGGCGCAACAACTGGCTATTCGCTGGGAGCTTGCGCGCTGGGAAACGTGCCGCGGCGATCATGAGCCTGGTGCACTCAGCCAAGATGAATGGGCACGACCCCTACACCTACCTCAAGGACGTCTTGACGCGGTTGCCAGCGCAGCGTGCGCGGGACATCGCGGAGCTGTTGCCGCATCTCTGGGTTCCGGCGACCGGGCAATGACGGCATACTGCCGGTGAGTGGCGGCTCAGTAGCTTTCCAGCGAGCGCCCGAGTGCGGCCGTTGGCCGTCGATGGCAGATGTAGTCCAAAAATGAGTGTGGAGGATGCGTATGCTCGATTGGCTTAGGCACCCCAAGCCTGTCCCTGCGCCTGCAGATGTGTCCAAGCTCAGCGTTGAGCCTTGGAGAAGGATCATCGAATATTGGAAGGGATCGGGGATCGTCATTCGGCCGGGGGTTTCCATGGCTGAAGTTGAGTCGTTTCAACTCAAGTACGGCGTTGCAGTTCCGGCTGACCTGCTCGAGTACCTGCTGACGGTCGACGGCAGCAGCGACGGCGACATGGACAACGACTTGTTTCGCTTCTGGCCACTTTCGGAAGTCGTTCCAGTTCACGAGGAACTGGACGAGCGCGGCGGCGTTGTGTACACAGACCGGTTCGCTTACCCAGACTGCTTCGTCTTTGCAGACTATCTCGTCAATTCGTGGCTATATGCTGTCAAGCTGACAGCCGATCCGAGACAACCCGCGCCTGTTTACCGCGTAACGGCCAGCAAGGATCCCGGCGAGCAGATGTCAGCCTCGTTTAGAGAGTTCATGGAAAGCTACGCGGCCAACCCTTCCAGCATCGTGTGACCAACGGTCTCGTACCGGCATTGCGGCTTTTGTGGCGCCCAAGTGGGCCGGTTCGATGTCAACCTGGGTTCGCAGGACGCTTACGATGTCGCGACCATCGCTGTCGACAGGGCTCTGCAGAAGGGCCGCCGGGAGGCGCATCGGCCGTCTGTCCAGCGCCCGGGCACTCGGTTCGATGCCTCCGCCTACGTTGGACGCGAGCACCTGATCCCAAGCGCAAACTCCGACCTCATCGGACGTCTGGCGCGTGCCGAAGCGTCACGCCCTTCCTCCCGTGACGCGATCGCAACGAAGAGTTGGGCCGACCGTGTGGCCAAGCTTCGCGACGAACTGAAGGCAACCTCGCTCGAGGTGCTTCGAAAGTGCCGCCTGGCGAGCATGACGAGAACCGACACTTCCGCGATCAAAAGTGTCTATTGAGATCAGGCATCTGCCGCTACAAAAATCGCGGGTACTGTCAGAGAGCCTCGTAGTCCAGTTTCGCCTGTCCAAGCTTCTTGGCAGCCCATTCGACCTGAGGCATCAGCGCCTGCGTCGCAGCAGACGCTCCATCGCGGAACCTAGTCAACTCTACCGCGCCAGCTGAGATTCGCGTCTCGAGAGAAGCCTGCCTGTTGGCGAAAGAGTTGCGAACCTTAGCTCGGTCGGCCGCAGTGATTGCGTTCCCGGGGTTGAAGACAAACTTCCGCTCGCAGCTTGCCTTCCAGTCCATCACCGCCCGTGTAAGGCTGTCGCCGAAGCCGCGAATCGAACGGATCTTGTTCTTCTCACAGTCGGCAGCCGTCTCGATGCCGAATGACCGCAGGGCGGACTTTCGAGCTGGCCCCAGCCCTGAAATCGACGCGCTATCGATGAAAAACGAGTCCATGTGCTTTTGAAGCTGGCGAGCTTGAGCTGTGGACTTCAACTTCTCCATTTCAGCCTTCTCGGCCTCAGCAAGACCTTGGTACTCGGTCTTGCATGCGGCAAGCTCCTGTCTCAGCTTCGAGAATCCGTCGCGACCGCGGTCGTTGTACTGCTTGACCAGGTTGGTGTACTCGCCTTGAGCCCAATCGAGGGAGGCTTGGCGCGTGCGCTTCTCGGCTGCACGCTCGTTGCTGCCTATGTTGCCTGTGACAACCCACGCGGTCACCCCAAGCGCCGCCCCGATGAACCAAGCGCCCGGCAAGGCCATGCAGAATCCCAGCGCAAAGAGCACTGCTAGCGCGCGGTAGACCCCAATGTTCGTGCTGCTTGGAACGCCTGCAGGTAGCGCCTTGGCTTGCAGGCCAGCCGTCATAGGCATCGGAACTGGCGGCGTCTGGGGAGCGGAGATTGCCTCGATGAGCGTCCAAGCCCGAGCCAAGACGAATCCAGTGTGTGTCCTAAGCTGCGGCGCAACAGTGTTGTCGACGAAGTACTGAACACCCTGTCGCTCGAGAGTGCACCAGGGACAGTCGCTCAGGTGCCCCGCGTAGATGTGCACGGGCGAGACAGAGCACTTCTTGAGCCCCGTACGGATCGCATCGAGCGCGGCAACCCACTGCTTGGCGGTCGGACGGGCCCCTTTTGCGCCTTGCTCGGTGAAGGCGTAGAAGAACATCGATTCCATATTCGAAGGAACACTCCCTACTGGAATGGACTTCGGAGGAGGTTCGGAGCCACGCGCGCGCGAGTCTCGACCGTAGGCGTACCGGAGATCTTTGATGTCGGACTCGAGCGCGTCGCCGGCGCCCGGCTTCAACGGAACTCCCGCGAACGGATGCCTGCCACCCAGTAGCAAGTGGAAGATGATCAGTGCAAGGCCGAAGTTGTCGTGGTTCGGTGTACGCGCTTGTTTGTCGAAGGACGAGAGACCTTGGAGCTCAGGCGGTGTGAAGTGGGCGACACCGACTTCGCAGAGGTGCAAGGTGTCGGCCGCACTGACCTGGAACGAGTCACTGTCGATGAGTACGACCTTGCTGTCAGACCCGACGTAGACGTTGCCCTGGTTCACGTCGCCGAGCACGTGGCCTCGGGAGTGCAGCATGTCAAACGCAGCGGCAGTGTTGCGAGCGACGTAGAGCAGATAGTCCCAGGCAGCCTTCGGCTTCTCTTGCTTCCGGTGCGCCGGGCTGTAGATGTTGTGGACTGGCTCTTTGTTCGCGGCCTTGGGCATCAAGAAGCCGACGACCGGGCCACCCTGGATGGAGTGCAGCGTGTCTAAGGGCCAGGCGACATATCGCAGGAGCTCGGCGTCGCTAGCACTCGCCATGAACCGCAGCTTCGCCTGCTTCTTGGCGTCTACAGCGCGGTGGTAGAGCTTGGCAACCTGGTCGGGGAGGGCAGCGATCTCGAAGACAGAGCCCTCGCCGCCTTTGCCAAGCTCGCGACCTACTTGGACGACATTTCCGCCCGACGTGTAGACCTTGTTCATGGCCCGCTCAGTGACGCAACGCTAGTGCCAGAGTCTTATCGTCGTCGGTACGGTCGTTGACCGCTTGGCTGCTCAGGAACCGGACGAGCGACGCCGTCAACTGGTCCTCGTTGTCCGTGGTCGCTTTGGCCATGACACCCCAGAACGGTTCGAAGAAAGGCGCGTGGGGGGTGTTCGCGGCCATGTTGAGCGCGAGGCGCTGCAGCCCATCACTGAACGCGGCGCACGCCTTCACCTCACCAGAGTAGGTCTTCGTCGCAAGAGACTTGACCGCATCCTCATCGGTCAGGAACTGCGTCATGTTGGCGTACTCGCCGCTCATGGGAACGACAGCGAGTTCTAAGCCTGCGCCTGTGTCCAGAACGACCGCACCGTCACCAATCTGCATGACGAGTGTGCCTCTGCTCCCGGACAAGACTCCGAGGAAGGTACACGCGAAGTCGCGAGCGGTCAGGCCATCGGCCTCAGCCCGGGCGTACAAGCGATCGCGAACCGCTACGACCAGGTCAGTCGCAAGCGAATCCGTGAGGCCGAACTCACGCTTGGAAAGCTTCGTTGCGACGAATTCCGCCGCCGTGTTAATAGCCAGCTCTGCGCCTTCGCCTCCCCGAGCCGCGCTCCCAGCACCATCCGCGACGAACATCGACAAGAACGGCGTACCGTCACTGTCTTCTTCGACCTGTGCCCAGCAGCTGTCTTCGCACGGCTTGCCGACGGCGACGTGGGACGTACCGACCACAGAGGCGGAAAGTACGGTCCAGGTCACACGGATGCCCATCCAGTCGGAGCCTGGAGCGGCACTTCAGTGCCGGGCGTCGAGCTCGAGACCGAACGCAGCGAAGAAGAGAGCCAGCTGAACAGCTCACGGAACTTCAGTCCATCCAAGCTGATGGGCGTGCGAACGCTGATTTGGCCGAGAGTATTCATGTCCGCGCCCTTGACTCCGATGGCAAAGAAGGCGAATTGCTTGGACGTCTCGCCTTCACGTACTGCCGCGGCCGCAGCTTGCCAGGAGTCGGTCGGCGCGCCGTCAGTGATGAGGAAGATCCACGGGCGGTAGTAGGCAATGCCATTGGCTTTGTACTCGGCCTTCCGATCGCGAACGAGGGTCAGCGCTTGCTGAATGGCAGAGCCCATGGGGGTATCCGCTTGGGCAACCAGGTGCGGCGGATAGAAGTTAGCGGCGCCAGTGAACGGCATTTCGACCTTCGTCGGGCCGAATGTCACGATCGCCACCTCGACGCGCTTGGTCGCAAGGCTGTCGGATGCGAGCTCCTCGCGGAACGTGGCGAGACCGGCGTTCAACTCCTCAAGCGGACGCCCGCCCATGGAGCCGGAGACGTCCAGCAGCAGGACGCAGGGGCAACGCGGCTCGGGGTTGTCGGCAAAGGTATTGGTCGGAAATTCGATCTGCTCGCTCATGGCGGCCTCCCTTATGAATGGGGCGATTGTAAAGAGATGCGTCCCGGTCCGTCTGCGGGCTTTGTGCGGCTAGTGTGCCGGGGCTATGGGAGGCATCCGGGCTTTGCTGATGACGACCCACGTACCTGGGAGCACACGACCGCGCGGCGCCGCATTGTTTTTGACCCGCCTGACTTCGGCCAGGACCGGATTCAGCAGGGCTTGATTCTGAGGTGTTACCAACCGTCGCCCCTGGCAGCGCCCGATACGCATGAGCCTTAGATGCATGCCGAAGCCCGAGGCGCCGGCGTGTCCCTCTCGATGAAGCGGCTGCAGTACGATCCTCACCAAAGAGTCTGCGCCCCCACATAGCCGGTATAGAGCTTCGGGCGCAGCCGAGCGTTTTCTGTGGGGAGGAGCGATGGGGCTACGACTTTCAAAGAGCATTCGGTTCGGTGCGGTGCGATTCAACCTCAGCGGTTCGGGAATCGGTGTGTCGGCCGGGATCCCCGGCCTCCGAGTTGGAACTGGGCCTCGAGGTGCCTACATCAGTGGCAGTCTAGGCGCGTTTCGCTATCGCAAGAGCCTGGGGCGTGGAGGGGCAATGAACGGCTCGGCCAGCGCGTCGACGACCGCTCCTCACCCAGGTCACGCCGCTCCAAGCGGTACACCGGCCCTTGGAACACCCCAAGCACAGCCAGTGACCATTGGCCGGACGACCTATGACACTGCAAATGTCCTTGAGCTGAGCGACGCGAGCAGCGAAGGCGTTCTACAGACTATCCGGGAGCAAAGATCTCGGACGGCCTATTGGCCCTTCGCTGCGGTAGCCTCCGTACTTGCGTTGTTCGTCCTCGCGCTGGCCGCTCCCCAGCTCCCTTCGGGAGTTTCCGCGTTGGCCGCAACCGCAGCCGTGGTTGGAACGCTCTGGATGCGTTGGCGCGACAAACTGCGTCGCCTGACCGTCTTGTTCTACGAGCTCGATGCCGAATCGGCGGCTCGGTTTGAAGCGCTATCGCAGGCGGTACACAGCGCAGCGCTAGCCTCCGCATTCACAGCGGTGACGGAACGCGTTGCCTACGCAGACAGGAAGTACCACTCGGGCGCAGATCACGGCGTCTCCACGAAGCCGGCCAGGGCGAGCTCAGGTTTTCCGGACGGAATCGTTGCGAACGTGGCGATTCCCATGATTCATGCCGAAAAGACGACGCTCGCCTTCTTGCCCGATCTGGTACTGCTGATTCAGGGGAGCGACATCGGGGCCGTGGAGTACCAGTCTCTCCGCATCGAATGCCGCCCGGTCACCATCATTGAGTCCACTGCCAATGCGCCCAGCGACGCTACGGTGATTGGCCACAACTGGCGGTACCCGAACAAGGATGGCGGTCCAGACCGACGCTTCAAGGACAACTATCAGCTGCCCAAGTGCCGCTACAGCGAGCTCGCTCTTACGACGGGTTCGGGTCTGAACGTGCGGTTCATGAGCTCGCGCGACCAAGGACTGGAGCCGTTGAGCCTCGGCGTTTCGCGCATGACAGGCGATGGACCGGCACGCAGGTCACCGGCGGCGGCAGTTGGGTCCGGCCAGCAGAACGTCGCACCCGCTGGTGGCGGGACAAACGCCGTGTCCCGATCCGATCTGTTGCCGACGATAGCCGTCGGGATACTTGCCATCGGGGTGCTCTTTGGGCTCACACGCGGGATCGCCTCGTACAAGCTTGGCGACGAAGCAAGCGCCGCGTCGTCGAGCGCAATCGCGGCGAGCTCGGCGGAGGATGCGCTAGCAAACCAGAAGGCCATCGCAGATGCCCAGCCGTCGTTTGACTGTCGCAAGGCCAGGTCGGTCAGTGAGCGCTTGATCTGCAGCAACCCGGAGCTCGCAGCACTCGACCGGGGACTCGCGCAGCACTTCGATGCGGTTCGAGACGCAATTGCTGAAGGCGATCGCAAGGCATTCGCAGCAGAGGCGCGAAAAGCCTGGCAGGTCCGCGAAGCCCACTGTCGTGACGTGGCGTGCCTTAGCGAGTGGTACCGGACGCGGACGAGCCAGCTTGACGCCTGGGACGCGCGGTTGGCCGCAGCGGCCGCAAACCCTCCAACCGAGCAAGCGTCCGGTACTGAGCAGACGACCTCCGACTCGTCTGCGCCAGGCTCGCGAGCAGCCGCGACGGCGAGCCCAGACGCGTCAAGAATTGAGATATTTCATCCAACGACATCGTTCTGCTCATCGCCGCAGTCCGACGCGCAGCGCATCATCTGCTCGGACATTGATCTCGGAGGTCGGCAGTTGGCATTGAACCACCGCTACGACGATGACCGCGTGCGCTTTGAAGCCAAGCTGCCGGCAGACCGGTACTCGGCGTTCGTGGTTGAGAGCGAGGCAGCAGCTCGGTATCGTGATGAGCAGTGCCACGACAAGGCGTGCGTCTTGGGCTGGTACCGCGGACGAGGTGAACAGCTGACGGCGTGGGAGGCGGCGGCGCCGTAGTACCTGGCGCGGCAGGTGCTAACGTCGGTCGTGTCACAACGAACTGCCTGAAGACAGATGTCCTATTCCCTTGCTCTTGCCGTCGACGTGCTTGACCAACTCGCCCAAGGCGATCCGCCTAGCCGCGAGGAGATCGTTCGAGGAGCGATCGCTCTTGCCATCTTCTGCAAGGCAGCGAAGGAACGACCGGGGACGATGGAGATGCTCCAGCTGCTCGAGCAACTGGCGCTGGGGAAGATCGACTCACTGTGCGAAGAGGATCGCCAAGATGCCGCCGTGTTGTCGTCAGCCCTGCGTCGGAAGGTTGGCATTCACTAGCGCTACGTGCGCACGGGCGATGGTTGGCATGCGCCCGTCATATGGACGAGCTCCAGATGCGGATAAAAACGCTCGCTTCACTGGTACCAATCATTGAAAGTTAGAGATGAACTTTTCTTATCCTTCGGAAGTCCATGAGCAATTGTCTTTCATAAATCGGCTCTCGCTCAGTTGGTTGATGGGTGCGATTGAACGCAGCAAGTTTTGGCTTGATGCTGAGAATGGCGAGGAAATCTACCCAGTGGATAGCAACCGTCTCGCTTTGCTCGTCAGCAACATTAATTTATGGGTAGGCGAGCGAACGATGATCAAGGCCTCTCCCAGCTTAGTTACGGCTCATGCGGAGCTCCACCACTGGGCTTCCGATAAGCCTGGCCGTCTCCAGGTCAGCTGGGCATGTCACGCGCTCTTGCAAGCCGTCTTGGAAGCCGAGGCCCGTGTCACAGACGTTCTGTCGCGACTAGAACGGTAACATCGCTCGGCACTGGTTGAAGTGAAAGCAAAGCCGCGACGCTTGCCTGACCTTCAAGAAGTTCAATCGGATGGGCAGACGAAGGGCGTGCCACTACAGGGATGGGAATGCGTAGTCCGGAATCAAACGTCCCCCACTCCACTGGATCCAAAGGCTCGGTTGACGGTCTTCCTCGACGCCATCGAACGAGAGCTTCACTCAGATCAACCAGCTTGACAGTACGGGTGCCAAACGCTAGTCCTTGCCGCTTCTCTAACTTGATCAACTTCCTCAGAAGTTGGCACCCAGACGTGTAGCGCTTCAAAAATGACTCCACGCTGCCTTCTTGCTGTTTTGATGCCGCGGTTCGGGACGATGCCACTGGTCGGAAAGTTCATGTGTGAATTTTGCGGGTCACAGGCCAAGTCTGATGCGGTCGGATGCGACCGCAGGCAGAAACTTCCCCAAGTTTCGTGAGTAAATTCAAAAAACTTCGTGCCTTGCCTGCTGAACTAGCACAAGGCCGTCCGTCTAGATATGACGCTTGTCACTCCGGCGGTCTTCGCGGCCTTGAACAAGGCATCGACAGACGGAACAGGCGTCGAGCTGACCAACGCGTCCATGACAAGCCCGGAAGAGGCATCGAGGCTCTTCTTTCCTCACACCATTGTCCGAGTCGAGCGCCGTTGGCACGTTCGAGGATTCGATGTGAAGTCGAACGAATTTCGCGATTTCACACTTGGACGGATCGTAGACGTACAGGCGCTGCAGGCGCAGGCGCCGGCCTCAATGCTCGACGACGTCGCTTGGCAAACCGAGGTCGAGCTACAGCTTGTGCCGCATCCCGGGCTGGACGCAGGGAGAGCGCGCGTCGTACAACGCGAACATATGCGGGGGGGCACGTTGCGCCGGGTGGTCGTAAGAGCAGCGCTGTTGCAGTACGTTCTGCAAGACCTGCGGGTGGCGATCGATGTAGAGCGTGAGCGGCCGCCGGACTACCAGTTGGCGCTGGGTAAAGCAAACGCGAAGGCGTTGGAGCGCTGGTTATTCAAACGAGGATGACGGTCTGCCAGTCTCTACGGTGGACAACCCCGTGAAACGTCAAACTTCTATTGCCTCCCCGGCTCCGCCGGGGAGGCATCTCTAGCAGCTAGAGATTTGTGAACGGAACGCGCCGAAGCGCTTACTCGTTCAAGAAGATCCGCGCGTGCTGGACGAACTGCTCCGGGTACTGGTGCTGCGAACCGTGATTGGAGTCGGGGTAGACGATCAGCTCCGCATACGGGATGTTCTGCTGCATGATGAACGAGTTCACCGTGGGCATGATGATGTCGTTGCTGCCGTTGACGATGAGCGTTGGCTGCGTAAACGACTTCAGATAGTCGTAAGAGCCCTTACGCTGAACGCCCCAGTTGTCCATCGCTGCGACCTGGGCGGGCGCCACCTTGTCGTTCACCTCGGGGTCGCGCCCCACTTGGCGCAGATGCGTGCGCTTCAGGAATGCCTTTCCCGCCTCCTGGCTTGCCTTGGACGGACCGAATTGGACCGCGAGCCAGACGTGCTCGGGCGGATCGTAGGGGGCGCTGAAGAGCTTCATAGCTTCCTGTGTCAGCGCCTCCATGCGTTCTCCGCCGCGCGGACCCGTTCCCAGGAGAAGCAATTTGCGGACGAGATCGGGTGCCTGCACCGTGATCTCCTGGGCGACCATGCCGCCGATCGAGAAGCCGAGCACATCGACCTTCTTCAGACCAAGTGCCCGGATGAATGCCACCGCGTTGGCGCCCGTCTCTTCGAATGTAGACGGGACTTCACCGGAGGTGCTGGAGATGCCCGCGTTGTTGAAGAGGATCACCTCTCGGTCCTGAGCGAGGCCATCGGTGATCACCGGGTCCCAGTAGTCCATGGTGCCAACGAAGTGCTGATTGAAGACCAGCGGCACGCCGATGGCGTTGGGTTTTCCAAAGCGGCGATAGGCGAAGCGGATGCCCTTGGCCTCGACGAACTGCGTCGGCGCGGTTTGATGCGTGTAGTTACTCAAGATAAGTCTCCAAGCGTGGTGGTGATCCCGGAATCAGAAAGAGTTGATTGCGGATGAATGAACCGGATGCGATCCAATTCACGAGGCAACTATGTACGAACATAGTTTTGGTGTCAAGAGACCACTTTCTTGCAAGTGCGACGTTGCGAAGAGAGCAGTGCCTCATCGCGATAGCGGTATAGACGGACGCAGTGAGACTGCGGTCGAACGGCAAAAAGACTCGACCTCTCGATGAGGGTGAGTGGGCCGTCGTCGCATGTCGGCGCGCGCAAAAGGCAGCCTGTTCGGCGGCGTTGCAGCGTGGAGGGCGCGCAGATCAGGTCTTCGTGCCTCTAGGCCTCTAGTCCATCACGGCGCGCACAGGCGCCGCGAGGTCGTGCGTCTATCGAACTCCCGTGAACGTCCCGCAGCAACAGCGGGCAAAAGTTGCTTGATTGAGGATAGTTCAATCGTTCGCGCCAAAATATCGATTGCCCGATGCGCAGTGCCGCGCAACCATCGACCATGGACCAAGGGAGCGCGGCAGTAACAACCCTCGACGTGATCGCGGCACTGCGGGATCGTCGCAGCATCCGTGGGTTCCGCCCCGACGCAGTCGACCGCGCCACGGTCGAATCGGTGCTCGCAGATGCGGCGCGAAGTCCGAGCGCGGGGAACACGCAGCCCTGGAGAGTGCATGTATGTGCCGGCAAGGTCCGTGACCGACTCAGTCTGGAACTGCTGGCTGCCCATGCAGCGGGCGGTGCGGGTCACACTGAGGAATATCTGTACTACCCCTCGGAATGGAGGAATCCGTACCTAGCCAGGCGCAGGCAGGTAGGCAAGGACTTGTACAGCCTGCTGGGTATTCCAAAAGGCGACACCGACCAGATGGCCCGGCAGTACGCGCGCAACTACGAATTCTTCGGTGCACCAGTGGGCTTGTTTTTCACACTCGATCGCCACTTGGACGGCCAGGCGGCGTGGCTCGATCTCGGTATGTACCTGCACGGCGTGATGCTGGCTGCACTCGGTCATGGTCTCGCCACCTGTGCCCAGCAGGCCTTCGCCCGTTACCACAGGATCATTCGCGCGCATCTGGGCATTCCCGATGCCGAGATCGTTGTGTGCGGCATGTCGCTTGGCCACCCGGATGGCAACGAGCCGGCGAACCAACTCATGACACTGCGCGAGCCCGTGTCCAGTTTTGCGAGGTTCACGGGCGTCTGAAAGGCCGTCGCGACTGCGTATCGCACGCAAGGGGCGATGAAGCTTGTAGGTGATTGGAAAATATTGATTATGGAAAAAGCAATGATTTCAACGGAAGAGCAGGCAAAGAAGTTCATCGAGGTTCTTGGCAAGAAGATGGCATATGTCGATGAAGGGCGGGGGCCAGTCGTCCTATTTCTTCACGGCAATCCGACGTCGTCATACATCTGGCGAAACGTGATTCCTATCGTCGCTCAAGTTGCTCGGTGCATCGCACCTGATCTGATTGGAATGGGCGATTCCGAGAAGATCGACGGAACAGACCCAGACCGCTACAGCTTCTCTGAGCACCGAAAGTTTGTGAGTGTCTTGATCGATAGCTTGGAACTCGGGACCGACCTCGTGCTGGTGGGCCAGGACTGGGGTGGCGCGCTCGCAATGGATTGGGCCAGCACGAATCCAGAGAAAACCAGAGGCATTGTCTATCTGGAGACGCTCATTCGCGGTAGGACGTGGGCGGAAATGGACCCCGTGGTGCGCGAGACATTCAAGCGATTGCGCTCACCAGAAGGCGAAGAGCTCGTTCTCCAGCAGAACGTATTCATCGAAAAGCTTCTTCCCGCTCGAATGCTCAGGGAGATCTCAGCAAGAGAAATGGACGTCTACCGCAGGCCGTTTATCAACCCCGGAGAGGACCGTAGGCCCATGCTTACATTTCCGAGAGAGATCCCCGTTGAGGGATTACCGGAAGCGGTGGCCGAAGCCGTTATCGGCTACGCCGGATGGATGTCGAACTCGAATGTTCCGAAGCTTTTCATCAATGGAGAGCCGGGAGCGATCCTGACGGGATCGATCCGCGAGCTGTGTCGCACCTGGAAGAATCAGGAAGAGGTCACCGTGCGAGGTACGCACTTTCTTCAGGAGGACTCTCCCTCGGAGATCGGCCATGCGATTGTCGACTGGCTCTCAAGAGTGCCGAGGCATGCTCACCGAGGGTGAATCTCTGAAGTCAAGTGCAATGCCTTCGGCCCGGGCCGAAGCCGTCGCAAGTTAGAAACCCAAAGAGTCCATTCGAGTCTCTCAGCTAGCAAAAAAACCATCTGAGGCAAATGTGAATCAAAAACTTCTATCCACGGTCTTTGGGCTGTTCTTGGCGATGAGCGGCTACGCACATGGGCAAACCGCCAAGCCAACCACGGAGCCGCTGAGAATCGGGGTTCTCGGCGACCAGTCGGGAGTGTTCTCCGGAATGTCGGGAAAAGGAGCGATTGAGGCGGTCAAGATGGCCGTGGAGGACTTCGGCGGGCAAGTGCTCGGCAGAAAAATTGAAGTCGTCTCTGCCGATCATCAGAACAAGGCCGACATTGCGGCGGGCATTGCAGGGAAGTGGTTCGACACCGACGGCGTTGAGATGATCACCGACCTCGTTGGCTCGGCCAGCGCGCTTGCGGTCATCGAAGTCGCCAAGCGGAAGAACCGCATCGCCATAGTGAACGCTGCGGCCGCGGCAGACATCGCCGGCCTCAAATGCACGCCGAATTCCATTCTCTACACGATCGAAACGGGCGCGATTGCGAAAGGCGTGACCACGTCTTTGCTCCGCCGCGGGAAAGACACCTGGTATTTCATTTCTGCTGACTACGCATTCGGAAAGTCGCTGGAGAAGGAAGTAACGGAAATCGTTCTGAAAAATAATGGGAAGGTCATCGGCTCTGTCCGTCATCCCACAGGTGCTTCCGACTTCTCTTCGTTTCTTTTGCAGGCCCAAGCTTCAAAAGCGAAGGTTATCGCAATTGCAAGCGGTGGCGACGACGCCGTAAATGTCATTAAAACTGCGCGGGAGTTCGGTGTAGGCCGCGACGATAAGCAAACGCTGATTGGGCTTTTGATCATGATCGATAGCGTCCACGCTCTCGGTCTAGATACCGCTCAAGGTCTCACATTTGTCGACTCGTTCTACTGGGACCAAGACAAGGACTCCCGAGAGTTCTCTCAACGGTTCTTCAAAAGGATGGGACGGATGCCCGGGATGACCCATGCAGGCGATTACTCCTCAACCCTGCACTATCTGAATGCAGTAAAGGCTGCAGGCAGCACTGATGCCGCAGAAGTCATGCGAAAAATGAAGGAGATGCCTGTCAACGACATTTTCGCTCACGGGGGAAAAATACGCGAAGACGGCCTTCATGTTCACGACATGTTGCTTGTGCAGGTGAAGAAACCATCGGAAAGCAAGGGTCCATGGGACTACTACAAGGTGCTGGAGAAGATTCCCGCCGATCGGGCGTTCAAACCCTTGTCCGAGTCTGCCTGTCCTTTGGTCAAGGGGAAGACCTGAACATAGCTACTTGAGGCTTTACCTGCAGCCTTCTCAGGCCTTCACGTCGATCGCGAAGACGGGTTGATCTCGAAAGAAAACTGCCTACTTGCAGAATTACCCCGCTCCCTGCGGAAGATAACAACGGTCCGCCCACGGCGGCCACGAGGAGACTAATATGGCTGACGATGATTGGGTTAAGTTTTCCAGAAACGGAAATGTGGCGAAGATTGAGATGGTGCGACCGGCACACAATCTGATCGAAGCCAGGATGATTCACGAGCTCAGTCGTGCTTTCGCGCGTGCTGTCGAGGAGGATTGTCGGTCCGTACTTCTTGCGAGCGGGCTTCGCCACTTTTGTGCGGGCGCTGACCTCGGCAATGCCATTGCTGGCGAGTTCGAAAAAATCGACGTTCTTGGGCTGCTCCACGAGATGGAAGAGTTGCCAATCCCTATTGTTGTTGCCGTGCACGGCTTGGCTCTAGGTGGAGGCTTCGAGATCGCCCTGGGTTGCGACCTGATCCTTGCAGCAGATACGGCACAGATTGGATTGGTTGAGACCTCGCTCGGCCTAATCCCGCTTATGGGTGGAATCTCGAGGGTAGCAGCACGGGCGGGCGTAGCGCGGGCCAAGGAGATGACTCTGCTTGGTCGCCGGTATTCTGCATCAACTCTCGAGCAATGGGGAGTAATTAATCAAGTGGTACCGGCTGATTCGTTGCATGAGGCGGCTATGGCCCTCGCGCAGCAATTGGCCTCCGGTCCTACGATGGCGTACCGCGCGATTCGACAACTTGTGAATCAAACCATCTCGCACGGGGTGGAATCAGCTGACGAACTTTCCCCCAGCCTCGCGGCCGAGATTTGGCGCAGCAATGACGTCAAGGCGGGTCTCGAAGCATTTCGCAAGACGGGCACTGCAGCCGCCGTGTTTAGCGGTTCTTGAATCTAAAGAGAATCGCCATGACAAAGCCACTTGACGGAATTCGCATTCTTGACTTTACCCGTGTGCTGGCCGGGCCACATTGCACAAAGATCCTCCAGGATCTAGGTGCGTCCGTGGTCAAGGTGGAACCGCCCGGGGGCGACCTGGGCCGGTTGTCTTATCCGATAACTGGAGGAACTTCGCATTTTTTTGCGCAACAGAATGCGGGTAAGCGGAATATTTCAATCGACCTGAATTTTGAGGAAGGTCGGAAGATCGCGTTGCAGCTGGCCGAACAGGCTGACATCGTTGTCGAAAACTTCCGGCCAGGCACGTTAGATTATTTTGGTCTTGACTATAAGTCGGTCTCGAAACTAAATCCGAGAGTGATCTATGGATCAATCAGCGGCTACGGTCAGGAAGGACCTTGGAAAGATCGAGCTGGCTTTGCCCCGACCGTTCAAGCTGAAATAGGCTATACCAAAGCGCTGCTGGAGTATTACGACCGCTCGGCGGTTGACGCAATTCACGACCTCTTCGCACACGGCGATACCTATGCCGGCCTCCACGCAACAATTGGCATTCTGGCCGCGTTGCAGCAGCGTAGCGTCACCGGAAAGGGGCAGCACGTTGACGTAGCCATGGCTGCCATGCTGCTTTACGTCAATGAGCGCTTCAATTCTCAGGCTCACGAGGTCGACACTGAAGGCGAACCTGTCTCGCTTGGGTCTGCCGAGTCCCCCATCATCACGCTAGCCGATGGCACCATGGTCACGATCGCGGCCAGCCCCATCTTCAGCGCGCTATTCGGTCGTTTCTGCTCAATGATGCGCCGGACCGATTTGCTTGACGATCCGCGATTTGCGACCGCTCACTTGCGGCGGAAGAATCACAAGGACTTGCTCGAAGTGATCAGGACCTGGATGCTCACCTTCAACGAGGTCAGGGATCTTGAGACGCAGGTGAGGGTGTCAGGATTGGCGCTCGGCGTTTTGCGCACGACCAAGGAGCTTCTCGACACACCTTGGAGTGAACATCGCAAGCCCGTGGTCGAAATCGACGATGGGGTCGGCGGAAAGATCAAAGTTCCCAAACCCGCATGGCTGTTTTCCGATGCCGATTTGGATCTTCCGACCAGGGTCGCGAGACGTGGCCAGGACAACGCGGAGGTGCTCTCGGAGCTAGGCTGGTCGACCGATGAGATTGCCGAACTGTCGGCCAAGAGGGTTTTGCTCTCGGAATCACCTCGCTCGGAGGTTGATGCTGCAGCGAATAGCCCGGTAGAGGTGACTCTAGACCAGGACAACATGAGTGAGCGCGCCATTGGCAGCCAGCCCGCAGCCATTGAGTCAGCCAAGTAAGCACAGTGAATGTCTTAGGCGGCGCCCGACTGCGCACGAGCCCTACGCGCTCAACAAAGCGAAGCCTTCTTCACGACGAATGGGGCCGTTGTGTGGTCAGCGGAGAAGTTCGACAGCAGCTGCGACCAGCCAGACTTCTGGGCGCGACTCGCGATGACACTCTCCACCCAAACGGCTACGCCGCTATGGATGGAGTTTCTTCATGAGTCCTGCTCTTTTCGAGCAGTCCATTTTTTGGTGTCGCAGGTGTCAGAAAGTTCAATAACACCACCTGCGCTTTGCGCCGCGAGCAGGCTTTTTAAGGTGGCTCTTGACATTGGCAAAGGGCTGCCTGCCATTGGCGAGTGCGGACGGCGCGCAATGCTTCGATGACGCGCAGCTTTGGAGCACGGAATGAAGGAGCCCGGCTTGGACGGTCGTCATCGCAACCAGGACAGCGCCGTCCGCAAGAAGCGCGGGGAAGCGCAGGTACAGAACCTGCCCCAGCCAATTCCCGGCTTCAGCACGAAGACGACGGTCGAGCAGCTGCGCAAGCAGACTGGGCAGGAGAGTGAGCGCGGCATCCGCGATGCTGTGAGGCCAGAGAAACCGAAGTAATCAGGAGCCACCATGCCAGTTATCGCTGAACACCGAGACGTTGTCCAGATTTTCGAGTTTTCCTTGTATGACGTCCGCTCGGACGAGTTCGTGAAGTCCAGGCGCTGGGCGACGCTCGAGGCCGTCAAGCGCATTGGTGGCCGTCAGGAGGCCGGCAACACCCGAGTCGACCGAGACTCCCTGAACGAAGATGACATGACGCCCGTCGGGTTCAACCCCAACCCGCCCGCAGCTGGGTTCCAGACACATGTTCGGTGAGTGCGCCGCTCTCGTGCCCCTCGACAAACTCGATACGGTGGATGAGACCGCCGCCTCCTATGACGCGCTGAGCGCGTTGCTCCTCGTCGGGCGTCTGGAAACCATCCGATGACACTCTCCACCCAAACGGCCGCGCCGTCGGGGACTCCGATTCAAATGGACGACAACGCGCGGGTCCGCATGTCCGCTGTTGCTTCGAAGCTTCGGCTCCAAGTCGGGGTGTACTGAGCAGCCGAATTCATGTTGCCGCGTGATTTGGCGCGCGATGCCGCTGCCAATCGTCCGGCTCAGATCGCGAAATCCGTGACCTGCTTACCGTTTGCGATGGCTTCGGCCATCCATTTTGGCTTCAATCCGCGGCCAGTCCATGTGGCGCCAGTCTGCGGATCTCGGTACTTTGCAGCGACCTTTTTCCCCGTGGTCTTTACTGCCCTACGCGTTGAGGACGCTGTCGCAGAGAGGTCAGCGACGGTCAGGCCTTGCCCAGCCATTAGCGCCTTGATGGTGGCGATCGCTTCACCCCGCTTCGAGTTTTGCAGTTCACTGATCTGCCGCTCGAGCTTGTTCTTCTGATCGAGAAGTTCTTGAAGACTTGTTGTCACGGGCTTCTTTCGCTGAGTGAGGGCAGTGATTGGAACACTTTTGAAGAATACCCGCCTGACTACGAATGAGCAGAAGTTCATGAAAGTATGCGGCGATTCACGTTTCCATGGGCCGGACAGATTCGTTTGATCAGTGGGAGAGCGAGCAAATGCCTTCGGCATTTGTATGTTGATCACTCTTGATTGTGGGCACGCAAACACACTGATTTTCATCCTGAGGGGGGGCGGAAGCGACAAACTAATGGGCTTGTAACTCTGTCTCTCTAAACATGGCAACCCTCGCCGCAATCAAACGGCAAATCGCTGAATTCGAAGCCGAAGCTGCTCGGATATCCAAGGTGGAGGCCGCGGCTGCGATCGAGAAGACCGAGCCCATGACGGCTTCATCTGAGCTGACAGTCGAACACCTGGGGATGGGCTCGGGTGCGGGAAAGGGCATGGCCCCCCGCAGAGGGAGCCGCAGGCCTTCAGGCCGGTGAGGATGTCATCCCAGCGCCCGCTCTACCCCGGCAGGAGAGGGGCTCATCAACGAAAACGGCGAGCTATGGGCTCGCCGTCAATCGAAGTTGTTCCAGCTACGCCGCTACGGCACTCTGTTGAGAGTGATATTGTTCACGCTCGGTGTACCGCTGCAGTACGGACGCAGCCCGCTTCCGTGCAAACTTCACGGACTCATCCCGGCCATTCATTTTCTGGAGCTTGGCCTGCCAAGCTTCCCACTCGGCCTTAGGGGCGGTCAGAGCGGGGCTCTCAAGAAAGATCATCTCCGACTCCTTTCTGCCTTAACGGCTTCCACCACGGCCTGTTCAAGGTCACGTCTTGTAACGCTTGACAGGGTATTGTACATGTGAGCTAGGCGCTTATCAAGCTTGTGCTCGTATCGTATAGCACCTGCAGCTGAGAAGCCCAGGTTGAAAAGGTGGTTGTGCAGCTCATCTGGAACACTCGTTCCGCCGGCACCCCACAGGCATCGATCAAACGCATCATCGGCGGCCAAGATGAAATCTTGAAAACGGCGCTCTCTCCTGGACTCTGCGCAGTACCACTGCCGAGCGTGTCCGTGTGCATATACCTCGAGCGTGCCTGGGAGCCGCCCCAGGTTGTGCAAGTCTTCCCGCGAGAGACTGGTGCCGCCGGGATGATTGTGGTGCACCACTACCTTGGCACGTTTGTCCTTGGCTAACTGACTCATTTGTGGCGTGACGCTGACGGCATTTACTCGCCCATTCGTCGATGTTCCGAGCCGCTTGCCGTCCGTGGCCCTGTACCCAGTTAGGTGCTCGTGACCGGAAAGCTTGCCGCGGCCGACAACATAGGCGCGACACTCAGAGTCCAGTTTCTTCTTCTTCGCGGCTGATATCACTTCCAAACCACTCACTTTGCCATTCAGTCGATGGGCGTTCCTCCCACCGTCGACTGTAGCAAAAGGGTTTTGTATGAGCGATGTACACCTGACTGGACCACCGGCCGAATGCTCTGCATCCTCAGCTGCCGTGAGCAGAGTCGGGCAGCCGGTCTTCGCTGCGGCCGGGTCTTTCGGGCAGCGACGGTCAATGCGGCACCATCCAAAAAGGTGCTGGAGAGATAGAACGACACGGGTCAAGCCGCTCGTGCCGCCTCCGTCACGAAAGTCGCTCCAAAAGGGGCGGCATGCACCGCAACATTTCTGTTACGATTTTCCCGAACGCGTCTCTTAGAGGTTGGGGCCTCGAGAGACGAGTAGGTCGAAAGCCGCAGACAAGAGCTTTGGTTCGATATCGTAGGGTTGGGAGGCCCGATGACACGTTTTATCCTTGGAGCGCGGCCGTCCGCGGAAGCGGCTCTGGCTCGCTCGCCTGCGGGTGGGTCCACTGCGACCCTCTCTGGGCCTGCTCTGGACGCGGTACTGCGACGTAAGCGCTCCGCGGAGTACATGGCGGCAGTAGCGAAGCTCGATGCGGGTACGCATACCCACGATCCACACGCAACCCAGGCGCTCATTGACGCCATCCGCCAGGAGCTCCCCGAGATCTCGGTTGAAGCTCTCCCGCTTGGCATCGTTGCGAGGTGCTATCTGGGTATCCCGTTCGAAGTGCATACGCTGGACTGCGTCGGCAACATCGTGCGTCATTTCAAGTTCGGTGAGGCGCTTCCAGGGCTGATGGAGCGGGCGCGCAGCCTTGCGCTCCATCCCGAGTACGCATTCGTCGAGGTTTACGGGACGAGACTCATCGCTGTAAGCAAGTCTGGTCAAACATCTCTGGTGGAAGGTTAGAAATGAGCACGACCGAACGCATCATTCAGGTCGCAGACCTGAGCTTCATCCTGAATTCGATTAAGAATGTCAACGCGAACGTTGAAGCTGTTTCCGGGCAGGTGGCCTCCGTGGGCCAAGAGGTGGACGCCACGCGAGGCGAGTTGTTTCAGCTTACCCAGGAGTTTGCGGCTTTTGTTGCGGCCGATCTGAAGGCGAAGGAGCTCGCGTTGGCCGAAACGCGCCAGGTGAAGATCCGGCAGGAGCTCGAGACCAAGTTCGGCTACTACGCTGTGGTTCGTCGACAGGCGACCGGCATCTTGCAGGCCGCCGACATCAGCATCGTGCGCCAGGCAACCATCCAGTCCTCGACCGAGGAGCTCATGATCTCGGCGCCGCGGTACTGGCTGGCACCCGCCCTGATTGGTCTGTCTGCCTGGCTCGGAGACGACAAGGAGCTTGCCCAACGCGCTCTGGCAGAAGCTCTGCGTCGGGACGACGAGAAGACCTCGCTGTTCTTCGCGCTCATTTCACGGCGTGCCGCGCGAACCGAGGGATATCACATCTGGCTGGAGCGCTATTTCGGGCTGCAGAACCCGTTGAAGCTCGACCGACAAACCATCGTCATGTTGGACGCCGTCGTGAACGGTGTCTTCGGCGTGGACGTGCTTGGTTCAACGATGAAGCGCATCGCAGATTGGGTCGCTGAGATCTCCCAGCAACCTGGCTTCGTAGATGCTCAGCGCGCGCAGTGGACGGACGCGCTTCTTTCCAAGCGACCCACTCACGGCTACGCTGATCGCTACCCACATCTGGCCCGGCAGAGCCCGACCTGGCCGAAGCTCGATTCCTCCCTGCAGGATGCCGCGCTCAACCGTCGGGTGTTGTCCTATTTCACGAGCATCTTCGATGGCGCGATCGTTCCGTCACCGAACCTCTTTGCTGCAGTGGACGACCTGCTGACGAAGCTGGTGTCAGAGTTCGACGACGAGGAACTGCCGCTTCGCCGACAAGACGAGCTATGCCGGCTCGTCATCGAGGAGTCCGGCGACAAGCCGGCCGCACAGAAGCGATATGACCTTCAGAGCAAGTCGCTCGACGAACGCGTTGACTTCAGTCAGCTCCTCACGAACGCCGCGATGCACCCGGAGAACTCCCATGCTTCGCGCGCGACTCAGCGCTACGCGATCGCGAACTCCCGCGATTGGATCCTTGCCGCTCACTCTGATCTCGTGGCCAAGGCTCGCATGAACGTGCCGGCAGAGGTGGAACTGCAGGTCGAAGGGTGGCAGGGTGTCACGAAGGACGGGCGAAACGAGGCTCAGCTCGTCGATGAGCTCGGCCGAAACCTGGCCGCTCGTGAACAGAACGCATTGGCGAAGGCTCGGCTGACCTTCGGAAATTGGGCTGCCTTGGTGGCCGGTGCGCTCTTGGTGGTCTTTGGACTGTTCGGCAACATCATCCTGTCCGTGTTCGGCGCCGTCGCGGTGGTGTGGTTCTTCGTAGCGCGGAGCAAAGTCGGCAAGCTGAAACAGCGCATCAAGGCGGAGTTTGCGCAGTTGAAGGAGGTCGCCGTTGCCAAGCTGAAGGCATCGGTCGCCGAAGTCGTCGAGTACCGGCGCGAGATCGTCGCCCGGGACGCTTTTGCACCCAAGGTCTCCGAGCTGCTCAACCAGATCAGTTCTGAGCAATTCATCCTGTCGCCGCACGACGGCGTTCGACGTGTCGCTGTGGCCAGCAAGTAAGGACTGTCATGCCTCCTCGTGAATTTCTCCCTGGCACGCCTGCTTCCCCGGCTGCTACCCAGTCCATGCCGGTTGCCAGTGTGCCCGCTGCCCCGGTCGCTGCGCCGGCGGTGGCAAAGTCCGCAGTTTCGGACCCGTTTGCCGGTGCCCTGCCGCAGTGGAACCTGGTTCCTCAGCAGACGTTCATTCGACGAATTCGCTGATCTGGCTCCGCCATGACGGTGCCCACCACCTACGCCGATTGGAGCGACTGGCTCGACGTTTTCGCCAAAGGCGGCCGAGACGCTGAAGTGCTCTCGGCCCTTGGAAGCGGTCGGATGAGCTGGTCACCGGGCGTCGCAGAGATGTTTGGAAAACGACTGAGCGAAACTCTAAGTGAGCGACTCACCAGCTGCGGCGAGTCGCTATCGCGGAACATGAGTCGTAGCTCCGAAGAGACGTCTTTGCTGCGAGCGATCTTCGACACCCGGCGGGCACTGTTGCTTCTTCATCGCTTCAGCAGCCTAGCGCCGCTTCCTGAGCTACTGAGTAAGCACCTTTGCGCTCAAGTCGCGAGCTTTGCTCAGCGGACCCAGTCCTCTCTGGAGGACAGCGCGAAGAAGGACAGGAGCGGCCGGCTGTCGAGCCTGTTTCGCAACAACACGCTTGTGAACTATGCCTCGCAGTCAGAGGCCGCGACCACCTCTTCGGCTCAGGCGCCGCTTCAACCAGCCCAGCCGGTGGACGAGGCTCTGCCAACGTCCGGCATTCGCCGGCGCAACTTTTTGGTGTGATATGAGTGATGCAAAGGAATTTCGGGCTACGTTGACGCGCTATCTGAAGGCGCGGGTGCCTTTCATCTCGATCCGCAGCGCCGAGCGGGCCCGTGTTCTCGATATCGTGCGGGAGGTTGCGACGACCTTGAACGCGCCGGTCTACGTTCACACGCTGTCGCAGGGAACGAAGGATCTGTCCAACAGCAGGACTGCTAGCGAAGACCGCTCCGTCGCGGGTGCCATCGACTTCGCGAGTCAGCAGATCAGCCAACGGCAGAACCTCAGCTTCGTTCTGACGGATGCACCCGACATCGAGGACGACACGGCCGCCGCGCGCCACCTCCACGACGTGGTGATGCTCGCCGCCGAGCGCAGCGGAGTCGTCGCGGTCGTGACCAACAAAGGTGTTTGGGGCCAGCTGCAACGCCTTGGCATGACTCTCGAGCTCTCAGCGCCGAACGAAGACGAGATGTTTGAGATCGTTCGGGAAAATCTGGCTGCCTACCGTGGCCAGATGAGCATCGAGTGGGATGAGCAGGACGAGAGGCGGGCAGCGGCTGTGCTCGCTGGTATCAGCCGCATCGAAGCGGAGAACATCATCGCCACGTTGCTGGCGAACGGTGCGGTCACCAAGGCTGACATGACTGAGCTCATGCACGCCAAGGACAGGACGTTTGCCGACATATCCGGCATCGAGCGAGTCGAAATTCGAGGAAGCGAGCTGAACGTCGGCGGCTTGGGAGGTCTCAAGAAGTGGCTCGATAGAGAGCGTCCGTTGCTGACTGCCGACCTGCGCGAGCGGGGCATCCGGCCGCCTCGAGGCGTCCTCCTTGTTGGAGTACCTGGTTGCGGGAAATCGCTGTCGGCCAAGGCGATTGCACAGAACTGGAGCCTTCCCCTGTACAGGCTGGACCTCGCCACCATCCACGGCCAGTACTTGGGGCAGAGCGAGGGTCGCCTCAAGGAGGCGCTTGGCATGGCCGACCACCTGTCTCCATGCGTTCTCTGGATCGATGAGATTGAGAAGGGATTGGCGGGCGCAACGGGCGGCGGCGACGGTGGAACATCGACGCGACTTGTCGGCCAGTTCCTGTTCTGGCTGCAGGAAGCGCGCTCCAGAGTCTTCGTTGTGGCCACAGCAAACGATGTGTCTCGCCTGCCCCCTGAATTGCTGCGTCGCGGCCGCTTCGACGAGCTCTTCTTCGTTGACCTCCCGACACCTGATGAGCGTCGCGAGATCATCGACATCTATGTTCAGCGTGGGCTGAAGCGGCAACAGCCTGTCCAACTGATGGATGAGCTCGTCAACCTCTCGGAAGGCTTTGCAGGCTCTGACATCGAGTCCGCAGTACGGGAAGTCGTCAAAGAAGCCTACCTGCGAGGCGACGACGTCGTCTCACCAGAACTCTTCAGAAGTAGTTTCGAGAACGTTGTCCCGCTCTCCAAGACCGCTCCGGAGCAGATCGAGGGCATTCGAACTTGGGGTAGGGAGCGTGCGGTGCCCGCTTCGGGTCAACCGATCGGCGGAGCGTCCGCACCGGTTAAAGCGCGGCGTATCGTCCTCACCGGTACTTAAGGCTTCGGCGCCGTAGGCTTCCTTGGGGCGGCGCTTGCGTGATGCAGCCCCAGGAACTCGGCTACTAGCGCACATCCGATTCCCACGAGGATGCCGATGCCCTTGGCTGTGTCCAGGTTTGAGGCGATGAGGCTGCTTCCTTGAGCGATGAGCCAGACGCAGCCGTAGGCGACGCACGAATAGACGACCGCCATAAAGATGGCGCGTGCCAGATGCCCCGCAAGATATCGAAGCGGCGGGACAAGGAAGAATAGCGCCGCTCCCACAGCCGCAGACGCCCAGCCGTACACACCGTCCATGTGATGTTGCCTGTTTGCGGCCACCCATCCTATGGCTCCCAGCCCTGCACCGAGGAGCGCCGAGTAAGTGCCGAGGCGCCGCTCTTCTTCGGCCGCGTCAGCTGTCTTTCGCTCGGCTTGCGACATCGAGCCCCACTTGCGGCTCTCTTGCTCATAGTTCGCGAGGTCGGCTCGGTACTCAGCGAGCGCTTGCGAGTAGTGCGATGAACAGAGTGTCTTGCCTGAAGGGATCTTTGTCTGACACTTGCGACAAGTCAGCATGCTCTGAATGCCCTCTGGCTCACAGGAAAAGAATACGTTAGCTCAGCCGCAGATGCTCGTCCATACGAGGTTGCCTGCTTCCGTAGCGAACGCTGCCAACGGTGCGACAGAAATCACCTGGTTTAACTTGAAATGCGGATGCCATTGAGGCCTTTTCTACGTCGTTCTCGACTAGATGAGGGAGTTTCCAGTCGGGTGAGGTCCGTGTAGGTTCCAATGCTTTGTCGTGCCTTCACGACGGACGGAAGGTATCGTTTTCCGGGGCGTTTCGAACGCCAATCGGTAGTGCTGCGTACTGCCCGATTTCGCGGGGCTACAACGGATGCCGGGGACCGGTTTCACCCGTCCTGCGTATATGAGTTTCTCCGCGTCATCGTGGCTCCGTCGCTTAGTCGCGCCATTCGGAGAAACAGACCATATACAAGGTTGGGAGTAAACTGCGGCCGTTTTAACTTCATCCTCACGAAAATGGCAACACTCGCTGCAATCAAACGTCAGATCGCCAAACTTGAGGCGGAGGTGGTTCGTAAGACTAAGGCAGAAATGGCTGGCGCCATCGCCAAGGCCCGCGAGATCATGACGACATACGGCCTGACCGTGGAGCATCTGGCCTCGGGGATGCCGACCACCGGTGCGAAGAAGGTCGCTACGAAGAAGTCCGCTGCGAAGAAGGTGAAGGGCAAGCGCGCCGGCGCTGGAACTCCCAAGTACCGTGACCCGAAATCGGGGGCGACCTGGACTGGTTTTGGGCGTGCGCCGGGGTGGATCGCTTCAGCGAAGTCGCGCGACGCGTTCTTGATTGATAAGCCGGCTTCCGAGGCGGTTGCGCCCGCTGCACCCGCGCCGGCGAAGGCTGCGGCTACGAAGAAGGTTGCCAAGAGAGCCGCAGTCAAGGCCCCCAAGGCTGCAAAGAAGCTGGGGGCAGCAGCTTCGAAGAAGTCTGCGGCGGTGCCCGCGAAGGCCGCTGCCGATGCGCCTGTTGTCGCTGCCAAGAAGGCTCCAGCAAAGAAGGCCGCTGGCAAGAAGAGCGCGAGCAAAAAGGCGGCAGTCAAGAAGGCACCCACCAAGGCCGTTGCTGGCAAGAAGGCTGCGGTCAAGGCCGCACCGGTGGCCGCAGGAGCCGCCCCCGACGTCGCAGCCTGATAGAGAACGCGCGTTCGGTTGGCAACTGCGACGCTCCAGGGCTAGAAGTTGCCGAACCGGACCTTGTTCACCGTCGCGCGGTTGTGTAGTCGGTACGCGGGGCTAGCGATTAGGTAGTGGTTCTTCCGCCCGAAGTACGTGGCGCCCGCGAACGTCATGCTCAAGCCGGACCATTTGTCTCGGTCGCCGCGCATCTCGAAGAGGCCGACGTTGCGCGGATCCTCGGTGGGCGAAGTCGCTCGCCCGCGGCCAACGCATATACCCTCTTCGCTGAGCCGTCGGGTAACTTGCTTTCGGAGCATACGATGATGCATGCCTCGCCCCGCGGGCCGATGGCTTCTAGACGTTCCGATGCGGACATCGCCGGATCTTAAATGAGCTGACGGCTGTGACCGTGGGTAAGAGGGAGAACGTACGCCCCGACCGGTCAACGGCTTCAAGCGATTCTCTCAACGCTTTAAGGGCATGGCGGGTCGCATCGATAGGGAGCCGTGTTCTTGGGATGCAATAGACGCCGCGCGACCATCTCGTCAACTGGAGATGAGCCCATACACCCGCTCGGGGAGTACTCTCGGAAAAGCCGTTGTGTCCAGCAGTGGACCTTCGACGGCGAACTCCGGCTGTGCCGTATCGCGGCGATGAGTGTCACCGCTCGGGCGCCCGTTCTTGTCGCTCAGCGTTGCCACCAAAGGGTGTGTTCCGGCAGCCGGTCGCCGGATCGACACGCCAACCTCGCCAGAACTCAATCTGACCAGACTACCAGGCGGATGAACGCCGAGCGTCTTGATCATCGCCATCGCCAAGGGGTCGCCCGGCTTCTGCTGGAACAACTGCCGAACGGCCATCTGCGGTGCCATCGGCGAACGCTTGGCGCGCGGGCTAATCTTCGACATGTACACGTCGGCGGCGCGCAGCACCTGAGCTGCCTCGCTCACTTCGCTCAGCCCTCGTGGGTAGCCACCACCGCCGGCATGTTCATGGTGTTCTGCCACGACGCGAAGCCACTCCTCATTATCGATACCGACCGCGCGTAGCAAGGCGACAGTTGCGCCAGGGTGGGCGCGGATCTGTTCGAGCTGCTTCTTTGTTGGCGGGGTATCTTGTTCAGCCATCGTCGCTTGAAGATCAAGCGACGACAGGTTCATCGTCAAAGCAGCGCAGCTGAGCGAGGTGCATTGTGCCGGCTGCCAACCAAGTTGGCGCCCTGTCAGCAGCACGAGAACTGTGCAGTGGATGGAATGCCTCAAGGGGTACAGCGCAAACCGGCGGTCTTCCTGACGCGCGCAAAGGAAAAGTGCGACGTCCGGATCGCGATCCACCAAAGCTTGAAGGGTGGTAAAGAAGGACAAGATGGCACCGCCAGACTCCTCGTGTCGTACGAGGCCGCGCGAAAGCTTGTCGAACTGCCACAAGAGGCGCTCCCATCGATCAAACAGCGAAAGTTGCACCACGATGGGGGCCTGCGAAGCCGCAGCGCGAGCTTTGCGCTCGGCCTCGACCAGAGACCGTTCGGCCCACGCGCCACGTTCGATCAGGGCATCGAACTGCACCTCGTCTTGCAGAACTTGCCCCTCGTTCAACAGCAGACGTTGCTGTGAGTCAAGTACGCGAAACGGGAGCGGACGTCCGATGTGAATGACATCGCGAACTTGCGAGAGTGGAATGCGGTCCGGGTTTGCCATCATGAGTCACACATGTCAGTACCAGTGTGGGCGCAGAATCGCAGAAAGTCCAGGTTCAAGCTTGTGGATCGGGGTGCAAACTCCACGAGAGAGCGCGGTTTCGTTGAGGTTGATTGACAATATCAGCCCACGTAGCTTCCCGTGTGTTTCGAGATGGATTCATTGGCACAGGCCCGAGTGGCCGGTAAGTGCAGCCGACTCCTGATGCTCGGATCACGCCGACTTGCGAAGGGCCGCAAGTTCGGCGAACTCTTCCTTGCCGAATGCTGTTCCGAACATGCCCCAACCGCCTTCAGCTGCCTCGGTGAGAATCACCCAGGTGCGGACGGGAAGTGATACGTCGCCTGCAATTCTTGCCACGATTTCAGTCGCATCCCTAACGAACCGCCTTTGGCCGTCGCGACTGAGCGCACCTGGCGGCGTAATGACCTGGACGCGCACCGTGCGAGCTTGTGCGGTAGCCGCCGTCTGGACGGCAGACGAATTCATCCTGTGGATGTACGCCGCGGTGTTGTTCATGTGGAATGGGCCTGGAGCAGCAACCCCTTCGGCATGCAGTACGGCCGCAGTCAGTTCCTCCCCTAGTTGACGGTCGCTATCAAATGGGAAAAGGTCGGCTGCTGCGTAGACATCAATCATTGGCATAAAACTGCTCCGGAATGCCGAACGGAAGAGGTGAGAATCCGGTGAAATCCCCCCCCCGACTCCAGGCTAGATTGCCGTCTTGCCGCCGTTCACGCCAACAATCTGGCCCGTCAGGAACGATGCCTTGTCGGATGCGAGAAAGATGATGGCGTCGGCGATCTCCTTGGGGTCTCCCAGGCGCTTCAGCGGAACGCCCTGGATCATTGCAGGCTTGCGATCTTCCGACCCGATGAATCTGTCCAGAAGCTCCGTTTGAACCGGGCCCGGCGCAACTGCGTTCACCCGCACGCCGTAGGTTGCGCCCTCCAGTGCGGCGGTCTTGGTCAAGCCCTCGACGGCATGCTTGCTCGCCACGTACATCGAGGCGTTCATGGCGCCGCGGCTGCCCATCGTCGAAGACAGGTTGACGATGGAGCCGGAGCCTTGGGCGCTCATTACTCGTAGTTCATGTTTGAGGCACAGAACCGTCCCCAGAACGTTGGTGTCGAACGTCGCAGCGTAGCTGTCGAGAGTCTGCTCGGTGAGAGGGCCGGGCTTGCCCTCTGTTCCAGCGTTGTTCACGGCAACATCCAGGCGACCGAACACTTCGACCGTCTGGTCGACAAGAGCCTTCACATCGGCCTCCTTGCGAACGTCGGCCTTGACGAAGTGCGCCTCGGCACCGAGGGCCTTCAACTCTGCGACCAGTGCAGCGCCTACGTCCTCATGCCTCCCGGAGAGCATGACGCGTGCTCCGTCCTTGGCGAAGGCAAATGCTGTGGCGCGGCCGATGCCGGCGAGGGCGCCAGTAATGAGCACGGCGGGTTTGGAGGAGTTAGTGGCGGGCATGACGTAGATCCTCTTGCTGTTGAGACGAGCGGCAGCGCTACCGAATGGTACATGGCTGTACGTCCGTAGTATCTCTTAGCGAGCACATCCCATCGGATGAACGTGGTCGTGCAACGCTTCATCTCTGAGGCTGACTGGCAGCGGGCACTTCGATCTAGTTTCGGCTTCCTCAATTCGGAGTCAACTCAACCATTTGTTCGACAGGGAAATCATAGTCTGATACAAGATGTACGGTCGTCTTTAAAATACAAACCGAGCCCTCAAAATGACCATGTATTTGCCCCCAAGTCGCTTACGCCTCCAACTTATCCTCTTGGCCTCCCTCGTGATTGCGGCGGGAATATTTCACGCTACCGCCTTCGCTGGCACACCAGCGAATTGGACGCAGTCGCCCGGGTTCTACAAACAGAAGCTCGGTGACTTTGAGGTGACGTCGCTCTATGACGGCGGCGGCGAGATCGACTCGAGACTTCTCCATGCCGAACCAACGGAGATCCAGGCTCTCATGCGGGAGCAACTCGAGGACGCGGCGCACATACCCGGCTCGCTGTCTGGATTTTTGGTGAATACCGGATCCAAGCTCATCCTGGTGGACGCGGGTACCGGCGGCCATTGGGGCGGGCCGAGCCTGGGAGGTCTCGTCGCCAACCTGCGTCTGGCGGGCTATCGGCCCGAACAGGTCGACCTGGTCTTGTTGACCCATCTTCACGCAGACCATGTGGGTGGGATCTACTCGTCAACCGGCGAGCGAGTGTTCCCCAACGCCGAGGTACTGGTGTCGAAAGCGGACTCTGATTTCTGGCTATCACCGGAAGTCGCCAAGCAGGCGCCCAAGGAAGCGCAAATCTTCTTCCAGATTGCCAAGGAGGCCGCGGCGCCTTACATCGCAGCCCACAAGTGGCATCCCTTCGCGGGAACAGATGAACTTGCCCCAGGGGTACGACCGGTACCGATTGCCGGCCATACGCCTGGCCATACGGGATATGAGTTCACGTCGAAGGGGCAGACGTTGCTCGTGTGGGGCGACGTCGTTCACGTGGTAGCAGTGCAGATGCCGCACCCGGAGGTGAGCATTGCGTATGACGCGGACGGTCCGACCGCAGTCAAGTCTCGGCAAGAACTCTTTGAGAAGCTTGCCGCAAATGGCGACTGGATCGCGGGCGAGCACATGCCTTACCCGGCATTGGGTCGTATGCGAAAGGGCAGCACCGGCTACATCTGGGTGCCCGTCGTCTATAAAGACAAGCCATAGGTCGTTCGACGCATACCGACGGGCTCAGATGAGGGAAGTCGCCTCAACTGGCCCGCCTCCTCGGGCACATGAACGCGGCTGAGCCGAATTCGGCGGCGACCTCCCGCCTCGCTGACGATGCGCAGGCTATCTCGGACTGACATTTGAAGTGGAAGGTTATCGGTGTGAATTCAATCCATCAGAGCGGCGAAGTTCACCTGCACAAATCAGCGGCAATCGCTATAAGCGACCACATAGGAGACATGGCGAGGACTTACCGCATTGGGCAGATTGTTCCAAGCTCTAACACGACGATAGAGTCCGAGATTTCGGCAATGCTCCGCAGCCGCGAGGCCGTGTTGCCTGAGCGGTTCACGTTTCACTCCAGTCGCATGCGAATGGGGATCTCCAGCGTGGAGGATTTGTCCGCGACGGACGGCGACTCAGACCGCTGCGCGCTCGAGCTTTCGGATGCGAACGTGGATGTAATGGGCAACGCGTGCCTCGTCGCAACCATGAACATGGGCAAGGGATACCACCGCGTATTCGAGGATCGTCTGCATCAACGCACGCTGAGCAACGGACATCCCGCGCCAGTCGTGACGAGCGCTGGGGCCTTAGTTGACGGCATCAAGGCGATCGGGGCCAGGAAGGTCTCGATCATCGCGTCCTACGTGAAGACCTTGACGAAGCTCGTCATCGAGTACATCGAGCATGAGGGCATCGAGGTAGTTGACAGTCTTTCGCTCGAGATCGCCGACCACCTGGCGGTTGGCCGCCTTGACCCCCTTGCTCCCGCCGACCTTTGGCGAAAACTCAATCTGGCCAACGTGGACGCCATCGTCGCTTCGGCCTGCGTGCGAATGCCATCGCTAGCCTCGATTCCGAGAATTGAGGCCGCAAGTGGCCTGCCAGTGCTTTCGAGCTCCGTTGGTACCGCCTTTCAAATGCTCACGAAGCTTGGTTTAGTGCCAATCGCGCCTCACGCCGGAAGGCTCCTATCGGGCCACATTGAGATGCTCTCCTAGCTCGGTATGCGGCACCGGCGAGGCATCTCTAGCAGCAGAGAGACTGACATCAAATGGCTCCAAATTAGTGTCGAACTTCAGAGTCTAAAGCAGTCCCCGTCGCCGACGGGTCCCCTACCAGTTTGCTCTCTCCGGTCGTCAACTCGAAAGCGACCAAGAGCGCGTTAGCGATCCACAATAATTGGAACACGACCTTGAAAGCACTTCGCAGTCTCCGCATTGGCACTCGACTTTCTATTGCATTTGGCGCGCTACTTCTGTTGCTCCTGTTCATGGCGGGCTTCGGAGCGGTTCAGATCAACCGTATCAACGCCAACGTTGTGAGAATTAACACAAGTCGACTTCCAGGTATCAAGGCGCTTGGAGAGATACGTTTTCTCAGCGCCGAAGCCCGACGCTCTACGCTGCGTCACATCTTGGAACGAGATGCTGTAGCAAGAAAGACTGTTCGGAAGTTCCATGACGGGATAACCAAGGGAGAGATGCCAGCGGCTCTCTCTTCGTACGAAAAGCTGATTGGAACACCCAAGGAGGCCGACCTCTATCGCTCCATGCGGCAGCTATGGCAGATGTATCTGGAGCAGGACAGGCAGATGATCGAGCTGTCGGATGGCAGCGACGAATCACTCTCGACCGCGAAAGAGCTTGCAAACGGAGTCTCGTCGAAGGCATTTAATGATTTTGGAAAAGTAGTTGCCGAGAACATCGATCTGAATAGCGCTGGTGCTGACGAGGAGGCTAAAGCTGCAGCGGCGGCCTATCAGAGTGCGCTGACGCTTGACGCGGTGCTCGTCGCCATCGCGCTAGCCTTCGGCGCACTACTTGCCAGAACTGTCACGCGATCGATCACAGTGCCGATTCGTGAAGCTATGGAGATTGCCGGTACTGTGGCCCGAGGCGATCTGACCTCGAAGGTGGATGAAAGCGGTACAGACGAGGCCTCAATGCTGCTGCAGACGCTGTCTCGTATGAATGGAAACTTGGCGGGCGTGGTAAGCCAAGTGCGCATGACCAGCGAGGGCATCGCAACCGGGTCTGCGCAGATTGCCACTGGTAGTGCTGACCTCAGTCAGCGTACGGAGGAGCAGGCAAGCAACCTTCAGCAAACCGCGTCGTCGATGGAGCAGGTTGGCACCACCGTCAAGTCCAACGCGGAGATGGCTGCGGTCGCGAGTCAGCTCGCGGAGTCGGCTGCGGAGGCGGCGGCCAAGGGCGGTGACGTGGTCGTCGGCGTCGTCAACACAATGCGCGAAATTGCGGGTTCGTCGGCGCAGGTCTCGGAAATCATCGGTGTGATCGACAGCATTGCATTCCAGACCAATATTCTTGCGCTGAATGCGGCTGTCGAAGCGGCGCGGGCTGGAGAGCAAGGGCGTGGCTTCGCAGTTGTTGCTGCGGAGGTTCGGTCGCTCGCTCAGCGATCCGCTCAGGCGGCCAAAGAAATTTCGGCTCTGATCTCGTCGAGTGGTGAGAAGGTGGAGGCAGGCTCGCGGCAAGCTGACCTGGCCGGAGCGGCCATCACGGGCATCGTTGGACAGGTGCAAGAGGTCAACAATCTGCTCAAGCACATCTCTAGCGCAAGCCACCAGCAGGCGTCCGGCATTGCTCAGATTGGTGACGCCGTGACTCAACTCGATGCAGTGACGCAGCAAAACGCCGCGCTGGTAGAAGAGAGCGCGGCCGCTGCTGAGAGTCTGCGACGACAGGCTATGAAGCTTACCGACACAGTGAGCATCTTTCGCATCGGCCACGCTGAACTGGAAGGATCTGGCGACCGCAAAGGCCAGAGTGCCAATCTGAGTTTTGCGCGAGCTGCGCCGTGATTCAGGGCTTCGGGCTTGCGTCGGATTGCTGTTCGGTCATGGCGGCGCGGCGGCCGCGCTGCAAGGCCCGCTCCAGTTGCCAGGGTTGAAGCGCCGCCAGTGAGCCGATGACGGCCAGCAGCCATAGAACCAGGCCAGACCAGCTCTGGCTTGCAATGACACTTGCAACGCAGATGGCTGCAATGCCGAAGTTGCGCGCGGCGATATTTTGTTTCATGTGAAGTCTCCGATTGAGTTGGGACTTCGTATAGCTACTAGACACATTTCCTGACAAATGAACCTCCTCGACGCGATCTCCTTTGTGCTGCATAGCGTCCTGCTGGGCGCGGCCATCGTCGCAGCACTTCCTTTGGGCATCTGGGTCGTCTCCGGTGCCGACAGGCCAATCAAATGGTGGGTATTCGCCATTCCGGCGCTAGTTGGAGTCGCCATCCTTCTGTTTACTGATGGATGGGACTTGTTTGCGGCGTGGTGGGGGCAAGATTCGTACGACCGCGCTTGGCCGGTAACGCAGCTTGATCCAGAGATCGAAACGAAGTGGCTCCAACTCAAGTTGCGAGCGGTCGGCCTGGCCGTTGGCTACGTGGTGGGCGTCGTCGCGCTCTTGTGGTACTCGGCTGACTAGCCAAGGGCCCTCGCGGAGCCTGCGCGTCGGTTCTTCAGTGGTTCGGGTCAGCGTCGACCGATGAAGCGATAGACGAAGAGGGCCGCTGCGGCATAGGAGCTGACGATCGTGGCGAAGCCAATCATCAGGCGCGCGTCCCAGCTTGAGGCAGAGTGAATGATGGCACCCATCAAGGCGACGCCAACAAGCGCTCCGATCTGTCGATTTGCGTTGAGCGCAGCTGCGGCGCCGTTCGCGTAGGTGCGGCCGGCGATCTGCATCGCGGTTGTTGTCATCGCGGGGATGGCCATGCCTACGAAGAAGTTCATGGCGCTTACGCCAACCAGCAGTCGCAGG
>FSWO01000018.1_pt1 | contig 21169 bp, 21 predicted proteins | sample 1638031 | NCBI WGS metagenome assembly FSWO01 (sample SAMEA3914789, study PRJEB12502) | metagenome | biome: forest; material: soil | place: Canada | collected 2011-07-03 | depth 0.3 m
GCCGCTGCGGAACCTATGAACGCATTCGCGAGGCAATCAAGGATGCCGCGAAGTCCCCACTGATCAAGGAGGCGTGATCGTGGCTATCGAAACTTTCCTCTCGCCTACGGCCCATGAATTGGCCGACACCTCGCGTCGAAGCTTCCTCAAAGTTGGCGCCGCCGTGGGCGGCGGCCTTGTCGTCGGATTTTGGTCGCTGCCTGCATCCGCTCTGGGTGCCGAAGCTTCCGCAAAGAGGTTCGCTGCAAACGGCTACGTCACGGTAAACCCCGACGACACGGTCGAGCTCACCATGTCGCGCGTCGAGATGGGCCAAGGCATCTACACCGCCCTCCCCATGCTCATCGCCGAAGAGCTGGAAATCGACCTGGACAGGGTTGTCCTTCGACACGCTCCCCCGGACGTGAAGGTGTACGGGATCCCCCTCGGTGATCAATTCACCGGAGGCTCGCTCAGTGTCCGTACGCTGTGGGAGCCCATGCGCCAGACCGGCGCTGCCGCTCGGATGGTATTGGTCCAGGCTGCCGCCGAAGGATGGAAGGTACCTGTTGACAGCTGCTTCGCCGAACACGGCGAGGTCGTTCATCGGGCAACGGGTCGCCGCGTCAAATACAGCCGACTCATCGAGCCTGCGTCAAAGCTCACCGCCCCGACGAAGATAGATCTCAAACCGGCCAGCGAGTTCAAGCTCATCGGAACGCCAGTCAAGCGACTCGATGGCAAGGGCAAAACCGACGGCAGCGCCATGTTCGGCATGGATGCAGTTCGGCCGGGCATGGTGTTCGCGTCGGTCATCGCCTCACCTGTTGCCGGTGGCAAGGTCAAGTCGGTCAATGACAAGAAGACTCGCTCCATGACAGGCGTGCGAGACGTGATCAGGCTCGACGGCGCCGTCGCAGTGGTGGCCGACAACACCTGGTACGCCAGGCAGGGCGTCGCGGCGCTCGATATCGTCTGGGACGAGGGCCCCAATGCGAAGGTCGACACGGAATCTCTCCGCACCTTGATGGTCAACGCGCTCGACCGCCAAGGCGCAGTCGCCAGGGACAAGGGAAATGCGGCGGACGTGATTGCGAAAGACCCGAAGCGCTTCGAGGCCGTGTACGTGAACCAGATGTTGGCTCACGCGCCAATGGAGCCGATCAACTGCACCGTCCACGTGAAGCCAGATAGCGCTGAGTTCTGGGTCGGCACGCAGGTACCGGCACGCGCACAGGAAGCGGCCGCGAACGTTCTGGGGCTCCCGCAGGACAAGGTCACCATCAACAATTTCCTACTTGGTGGCGGATTCGGCCGACGTCTCTATCACGACTACGTCGAGCAGGCCGCTGCGATCGGCAAGCATGTCGATGGGCCTGTGAAGGTCGTTTGGACGCGAGAGGAAGACATCGCGCACTCCCGACACCGTGGCCTCTACGCACACAAGGTCTCGGCGTCGCTTGACGACAAGGGCTACCCGATAGCGCTGATGCACAAGCTCGCTGGCCCGTCGAACCTGGCGCCGTTCGCGCCGAGCTGGATGAAGAACGGCAACATCGATATCGATGCCAACGATGGGTCGATGAACTACCCATACGATATCGCGAACATGCGCACCGAGCACGCGCGCGAGGACGGACCGGTTCCAACTGGGTTCTGGCGCGGGGTGGGCCCGACCCGCAACATCCTGGTGCTGGAAAGCTTCATGGATCAGCTCGCTCACAAGGCAAAAGTCGATCCGCTCGAATACCGACTGAACCTGCTCCAGACCGACAAGCGGGCGCACAACGTGTTGACCCTTGCAGCAAAGCGCGCGGGCTGGGGCGCCCCTCTGGAACCCAGGGCGGGTCGAGGGATCGCCTTGATGCATGCCTGGGACACCTACATGGCTCAGGTGGTTGACCTGACTGTGGACGATTCGGGGGCCGTCTCCGTCAAGCGCGTCGTGTGCGTCGTCGACTGCGGAGTCGTCGTGAACCCGAACACCGTCCACGCGCAGATGCAAGGCGGTATCAACTTCGCCTTGACCGCAGCGCTCTACAGCGAGATCACGATCAAAGACGGCAAGGTGCAGCAGAGCAATTTCCACAACTATCCGATGCTTCGCATGAACGAGGCTCCGAAGATCGATGTGGAGATCGTCAAGAGCGCGGAACACCCCGGCGGCATCGGTGAGTCCGCCACTGCGGGCCTCGGGCCGGCCTTCGTGAACGCGATCTTCTCCGCCACCGGAAAGCGACTCTTCACGCTGCCTGCGAGGCCGGACCAGCTGAAAGCGGCGAGTGCCATTTGACGAAGAGAGTGGGCGCGCACCGGAACCACGAAACCGTGCCGACGTGCCGTTCACTCATCCGACCTTCCAATGCTGAGAGAAGTCGATGGATAGCGTTGACCTTGAAGTCCTGAAGGCCTGCGATCGCTGGATTGCTGCTGGCAGGCGATGCGAGCTCATCACGGTGACCAAGACCTGGGGTTCGAGCCCGCGGCCCGAGGGCGCGACGTTGGCGATCCTCGAGGATGGCACCGTCATCGGGTCGGTATCGGGCGGCTGCATTGAAGACGACCTCATCGACGAAGTCCGCGAGCGCGGCATCACGCGCGCGCGGCCCGAGGTTCTGACCTACGGCGTCACCGCCGATGACGCGCATCGCTTCGGTCTTCCCTGTGGCGGAACCATCCAGTTGGTGATCGAACCGTTGCACGCGGGAAGCCAGATCTCCGAACTGCTTTCTCGGCTGACCAAAAGCCGCCTGGTTGCGAGAACGCTCGACCTACAAAGCGGCAGCGTCACGCTCTCGGACTCCAGTGCCGCAGCCGCCTTGGTACTGACACCGCAGACCCTGACAACCGTTCACGGGCCGCGCTGGCGCCTATTGATCATCGGTGCGGGGCAACTGTCCCGGTTCATGGCACAAGTGGCCGTGGGAATGGACTACAGCGTCACGGTGTGCGACCCCCGAGAGGAGTACCGGGTCGGTTGGGCGGTCGAGGGAGTCGAGGTCGTTCACGCGATGCCCGACGACTTGGTCATCGAGATGAAGTTGGACGCGCGCAGCGCGGTCGTCGCGCTCACCCACGATCCGAAGCTCGATGACCTTGCACTGATGGAAGCATTGAAGTCCGATGCCTTCTACGTTGGCGCCATCGGCTCTCACGTCAACAACGCCCGGCGGCGCGAGCGGTTGAAGGACTTCGACCTCAATGCCGAGCAACTTTCCAGACTTCACGGTCCGATCGGCCTTCCCATTGGCAGCAAGACGCCGGCAGAGATCGCTATCTCCGCGTTGGCTCAGATGACCGCCGTGAAGAACGGATCGGCCAACGATCTCATCGCTCGCCCATAGGCATCACAGCAACGTGCCGAGCGATGTGGTGACTCTCAACACGGAGCCCCTCCCCCATGGATTCCAGACGATGACCATCCCGGTAAATCTCAGCACCGGCGCGCTGTCCGGCGCGGCCCGAGTCGCAACGTTCGCCAATGCGCGAAGGCGCTCCATACGCATCGTCTCCGCTCGCCGCGCCGACGTCAGCGACCCGCTGGCAGGTGGGCTTGGAACCGTTGCACGCGGGTCGCCGCTGCACCAGATTGCAATTCAAAAGCAGTACCGCATCGCCGAGCTTTTCGATCCAACCCTCACACAGGTCGGCCGATCGCCTTCGCCAAATACGACGTCAACACGCGGTACGCCGATTGACTTCAGCCTGGATGCACCAGCGGGCCCGACGACGACGACGTCAAGGTCGTATTCCTGGCGTCGCAAGGTGTTTCCTTCTTGACTTCCACATCACCGTCGCTTTTGTTGTATGCCCCCCACAAAGCCTCCATTTCAGCCTCTTTCACGCCACGACGGGTGTCACTTCCCCTTGAACCATCCCCAACCGCTAGACGTAGCCCGCATTTCCTCTAACTGAAAGATGATCATGACTCAGACCCATCAATCGGCACCTACCCAATTCATCCGGGCCGGCGCCATTCAATTCGCGTACCGCCGCTTCGGCAAGACTGGCGGTATCCCGCTCGTCTTCTTCCAACATTTCACGGGAAACCTCGACAACTGGGACCCCGCAGTCGTCGACGGCCTCGCCAAGGATCGCGAGGTCATTCTCTTCAACAACGCTGGCATCGCCAGCTCCAGCGGCGAAGTACCTGGCACCTATGCACTCATGGCCAAGGACGCCGAGTTGTTCATCGACGCACTCGGCTTGAAGAGAATCGACATCCTCGGATTCTCGATGGGCGGCGGCATCGCTCAGATCTTGGCGCTCAACCGTCCGAAGCTTGTCCGAAAAGTCATCCTGGTCGGCATCGGTCCGCGCAACGGAGACGGCATGCAGGAAATGAGCGCCGAAGCACAAGCGATCTTCGGAAAGCAACGCGCTGTTGCCGACGAACTCTGGTTGGACGTGTTCTTCACACAATCTGCGGCAAGCCAAGCGAAGGGTCGCAAGTTCCTGGAGCGCTACCGGGCTCGCCAGCATGACCGGGACGTGCCCATCAACGAAAAGGTTGCGCCGGCGCAGCTGGGCGCGATCGGTGAATGGGGCCAGCCTCAGGGTGAGCGCTTCGCCTATCTGAAGGAGATCAAGCAGCCGGTGTTGGTCGTCAACGGCAGCAACGACATCATCGTCCCGACGATCAATTCGTACTACCTGCAACAGCATCTTCCTGATGCGACCCTGATCCTGTACCCCGACTCGAACCACGGGTCCCAGTACCAGTATCCGGAAACGTTCGTGGGGCACGTTACCGCCTTCTTGGCATAGGAAGTTGGAGCGCCAGGAGCTTCCGTTCAATCGCCGACGCGATGGATGAAGCTCGTGGCGCTCCTCCTCTCCAGCACCTGTGGCAGCTTGGAAGCATGCTCGTGAACTGGTCAAGGCGTTCTGGTCCACACAACTGAGCTACTCCGCGGCTAGCTCACGCGGCGGCAAGCCATCTCGACAAAGAGAACCCAGCCGCACCGCACAGCTGGAACACACGCGGCTGTCCAGTGTCGTCTAGGAGGTACGCGGAGACCTCCGAGCCTCCAATTCGGCCCATAACCGCCACTGACGGGATGACGTGACCATGGACAAATCCCGAAAGAAGGCCTTTGACCTTCGCTTGCTTGTAGCGCTAGATGCTCTACTCGCCGAGAGGAATGTCACACGTGCAGCTGTGCGACTGAACATCAGCCAGCCGGCGCTCAGCTCGCAGCTATCGCGCTTACGCACGCTATTCAACGACCCGCTATTTCTGCCTGCTCAACGAGGTATTTTGCCGACGGCGCGAGCGCTAGAGTTGCAAGAGCCTTTGAGCAGCGCGCTCGAGAACTTGCGCGGTGTCGTGTCGTCGCAGGCCAGGTTCGTGCCAGCCGACGCGCACATGACTTACTCGATTGCCGCGTCCGACTATGCCCACCACGCGCTCTTGATGCCCGCGATCGTGGGCTTGCTCAGCGAGGCGCCCGGCATCAAAGTAGCCCTTCGTCGGCTTGAGCCGTCCCTGGTCGAAAGAGAGATGGAGACCGGAGAGGTTGACCTCGTCGTGACGCTACCGGAACGAGCACCTCCGAACGCAAAGAACCGGCCCCTGCTTCAGGAGACGTTCGTCTGCATCGCCAGACGGGGTCATCCGGCCATCCAAGGCGAGCTTCGAGTTGAGGACATCGCGCGCCTGCGCTACATCATCGCGTCGCCGGGCAAGTCGGACTTCTCCGGGGCGATGGATCAAGCTTTGACGGCGTTAGGCCTGACTCGTGATGTCGCAGTGTCCTCGGCCTATTTCTCCTTGGTGCCCGACCTAGTCGCGGGCACCGACATGATCGCTGTCGTGCCTTCCCGCCTGGTGCGAGGCGCTCACCCCGCGCTGCAGGTCTTCCCGACGCCGATATCTGTGCCAGGCTTCACGGTCTCTCTGGCTTGGCACGAACGAGTCAACGCCCACCTCGCGCATCAATGGATACGGCAACGAATTGTTGATAGCGTCCAAAGCGAGCGCGGGGACTCCGCTGCGACAGCCACGACCAAGGTCTAGCTGTGCATCCCAGCCATAGAAATCGAGTATGGCTGCCCAAAACATTCCGAATTCCTGTTACGCGGTGCGCTACCGAAATCCATGGGGCCCGTCGCTGAAGGCACAGAGTTCGACCAGCAGCGGGTCGGCACCCGCCGGCGACTTTGGCGGCAACCTCTCACAGGAGATCCCATGAAACTGATCAACTCACTCATTCTCGCGCTCGCTGCCATCTTCTCCGCGGCGCCAATGGCCCGCGCCGACGAAGCTGGTACCCGAGAAGAAGCCAAGGCCATGGTTGACGCAGCCATTGCGCATGCTCAAAAGGTCGGCCTTCCACAGGCTTTCAAGGACTTCACCACGGACAAAGCCAACTGGACCAAAAAAGACCTTTACGTCATGGTCCTCGACAACAGCGGGCAATGCGTCGCGCACGGGGCCAATGAGCGCTTGGTCGGGAAGAACCTCTTCGATCTGAAGGACCCGAACGGAAAGTTTGTTGTTCGCGAACTCATCGAGATGACCAAGACCAAGGGCAGCGGATGGGTTGACTACGAATGGGCTCATCCCCAGACCAAGAAAATTGAATCGAAGTCGACCTACGCGCGCAAGCTTCCTAGCTTCGACGGCTGGGTCGGCGTCGGCGTTTACCGTCAATAAGCGCACATCTGGACGCGAAGGAGGAAGAGCATGTTCGCCTGGATGAGAAATTCTCGCATCGGCATCAAAGTGGCACTTGCCCCGGCGCTTGTTGTTGCATGCGTAGTCGTCGTCGGCGGTCTCGCCTTCTATGCAAACGCCCGACTCGGGAGCGCCCTGTCACAGCTCGTAGAGCAGCGACTCGCCCGCGTTATCGCTGTCGAGTCGCTTCACCAGCGGCTATCCGACCTGAACGCCGACGTCAACGAGAGCCTGGCATGGGAAGGCGTCGGGATCAAGGCCGACAAGATCGCAGAGCTCGACAAACGCATCGTCAGCGAGCTCGACGATTTCAAGGGGGCGCTCGATGCTCTCGCCCACCTCCCAACACTCGACGCCACGGAGCGCGCTGCGACTTCAAGCTTCTCTGTTGAGTTCGCCACGTTCAGCAAATCCACGCGGGACGCCCTGGACATCAAGGTGGGCATGGTGGCCAACGCCACCTCTTTCATGACAACCATTGAGCAGAGCCATGCGACGCTGAATGCAGCCTTCGCAGATCTCGCCGGACACGAGCAGTCTCTTGCCATGTCTTCGGCGGCCGAGGGCCAACGACTGGTACAGAGCAATCGGATGCTGATCGCCCTCGCGCTCATGGTTGCAATCGCCGTGGCGATCGGCATCACCTGGATCACCAGCCGGCTCATCGTTCGGCCATTGCAATATGCGTCGGAGCTGGCGATGGCCATGTCGACCGGCGACTTCAGCGTCCGCCCGAACAGGCTGTCGAATGATGCGACGGGCAAGGTGTTGGCGGCCTTGGGCCGCGTCTCGGAGAACATCAGCGCCGTCGTGACGGACATCCGTCTGGCAGCTGACCAGGTCAGCTCCGCGAGCAGCGAGATTGCAACGGGAAACCTGGACTTGTCACAACGCACCGAGAGCGCCGCGTCATCGCTGGAACACACCGTCTCTGCGGTAGAACAGTTGTCTGCTGCCATCAGAGCGAGCGCGGACAACGCGCGCCAGGTTGACCTCCTCGCCAAGCAGGCTGCAGAGGCCGCTGGGCAGGGCAGCCGCACGGTGGATGACGTCGTCTTGACCATGGGTGAAATCGATGGGCATGCGCGAAGGATCGGTGAGATCACGACGGTTATCGACGGCATCGCCTTCCAGACCAACCTTCTTGCACTGAACGCTGCCGTAGAGGCAGCCCGAGCCGGCAGCCAGGGCCGCGGCTTCTCCGTAGTGGCCCAAGAAGTCAGGACTCTTGCCAAGCGCAGTGCCGAAGCAGCAAAAGACATCCGCACACTGATCGGCGAGTCGATGGCAAGCGCCGAACTCGGCTCGAAGCGTGCACGTACAGCAGGGGAGACCGTTGGCCGAATTCTTGCTGTCGTCAACAGCGTCAGCACGCGGATAGGAGAGATGTCTCAGGCCTCTCACGAGCAGGCGAGCGGAATTCAAGTCGTCAACACAGCGATCGGCGAGATGGACCGTGCGACTCAACAAAATGCGGCACTGGTCGAACAGGCGACCGCCGCGACGATGTCCCTCAGGGAGCAAGCCAACAAGCTCGCACTGTCCGTCTCCAAGCTACGCTCTGCCTAGTCACCGAGGTTCTTGAACAGCGATACGGGGCGGGCGGCGCACTTCATGCACTTGACATTCAGCCAATGATCTGCTCCCCGTACTCACAAGCAACGGCCAACTTGACTTAAACTATGTACGAATGTAGTCTACAGCCATGGCCAAGCATTCCCATCGCGAAAAGATTCTGACTGTGGGCCTAAGAGTCGTGCACGCGCATGGCTTTGGGAACACAAGCGTTCGCGACATCGTTCGGGCTGCGGGCGTTCCCCAGGGTTCGTTCACAAATCACTTTGCTTCGAAGGAAGTATTCGGCGTCGAGATCATCGACCTGTACTTCGCCAACACGGCCGAAGTGATCCGCCAGACGCTGCGAAATGATGCGCTGAAGCCCTTGGACCGACTGCGTGCATTCATCGACACGAAAACAGGTCGGTCTAATCGGAACAGCATGCGCGACGGCTGTCTGTTGGGAAACTTTGCGGCGGAGGCGAGCGACAACAGCGAGATCATCCGCCTGCGCCTGTTAGAAGTCTTTGCCGCGGAGCGTTCTTCAATCGCCGACTGCCTTCAATCTGCTGTGCAAGCAGGTGAAGTCTCGAGTGAGATCTCCTGCGACGAGATTGCTGGATTCATCGTATCGTCGCTTCAAGGCGCGAGCCTCATTGCAAAGACAGAACGCGATCCCGGTGCCGTCGAACAATTCAAAGATATCTTGTTTTCTCTGGTACTTCGTCGCCTTAGCCCTACGAATCATTGGCAGTTCGAGAGGGTCTCCCCGATGTGATCTGGGTTCAGCCGTTGCCTTGCCAAATAGGAGGTGCTGCCAATGCGGTGCCCGCATGGGTGCTACGCGTCTCACTGCTTGGAGTCCCGTCGCGCTGACAAATTTCTCAATCGAGGCCGTACTGCCCGTTCCCGCGCTCGAACCGCGTGGACGAACGCGAGCAGCGGTTGGATCTAGCAGCCTCTATTCAAATGTCGCCGATTCCTATCTATCAAGATGCCGTTTCGCTCATAACGCAAGTCGACGCAGAAATCCAGATTTGGATGGCCGATGCCACCTCGCTTCAGCGGGAATGTGAGATGAGACTGCAGCACTTCCGTCGCGGCTTGCCAGCATCGCGCAGCGAGCTACCGGATCTGCTCGCCTCTATCGCTCCGCTATTCGACGCGACCTCGCAGCTCTATCACACAAGTCGCGATCGTGCGAGGACCGCACGTGCAGCGTTGTCCTCAGTTTCCGAATACCTTTTAAGCCCCGCCGTGACCGGATTCGATGCAAATTTCATCGCCCAGGATTGCGCGAAGACGATCCGAGTGTTGATAGAGTTCGAGGACGCGATGACGACAATGGACACCTGGCTAACCGACAACCTGGCGACCTTGAGAGCGGAGGTACAGCGGAGCGCTCCGCAGAGCGGGCATGACACTTTCGCAGCACTCATGGCACGGCTTCTATCGCGACGTCAGAGCGGAGCATGAACGGCCTGGTCGCACGGTCCAATGCCTGTGGAGGCCATACCAGACGCGGGTTTGCGGCCAGGGTGGCGGCTGCGCGCTCCTCAGCAATGGACGCTGCGCGCACCTGCTAGATGGTCGCTGCCCATGAAGTGGTCACGACACGGGTCTTCGTCGACGGGGCCTGATCTGGACAGCTGACGTAACGTCTGAAGCCAGCGCGCTATAGCGGCTTCAGATCGATCGATAAATCCCAACGTGAACGGCTTGACTTGATGAATATGAACGTCCATAGTTGGCCCATCGACTAATGAACTTGGCAACCCTCGAAGAAGTCCGACGCGGACAGAGAGCATATTTCAACGCTAAGCAGAAACCTCTGACACCTTTTCAGATGCACCGATCACACCAGGTGCGGCAATATTCTTGCCGCTAGCTTGGCCATTGTTTTATTTTTGAAGTGGCTCCTTGTGCTGTCGCTCGACGCATGGTCGTCGGCATGGGTACTCATTCTTCAGGAGGCGTCATGACGACGACATCCGAGCTGCTCATTCGAAACAAGTCGATTGTGCACGCCTTCTATGAGGGTGCAGGTCGGCGCGATTTTTCCGCCTTCCTGGATTTGATGAGATCGGATTTCGTGGCCTATGCGCCAGACTATCTACCTTGGGGCGGTATACATCACGGTGCTGCACACTATCTGCAGGTCGTGGTTCCGCTGGCCACCCAGTTGCTGGATTATTCTCGATTTCGCTATGAGAGCGTCACTGCAGAGGGCGACAGGGTCGTGACTTGCATCGAGGTCGGCATCGCGGGCACACGTAACGCAGTGCATGCCATTCAGCAGTGGGAAGTCGTTCGGGACAAGGCAGTCTCGCAGCGAGTGACGTACCTTGAACCTGAAGCCCTTGTGGCGCGCGTCCGCGAGCTTGCGCTAGAAGGCTACGCGGCGGGCGACTCTCAAGGCGTCCTTGTGAATACGTTCAAAGCATCTCAAGCAGGAGTTCTCACGTCCGATTCGCGTTCGCGTCTTGCTCTAGATGCGCTGGACCGTCGTCGTAGTGAAGCCGCCTGATTTGCTTCTCGGCCACCCGACCCATGGTCTCTTCGAGTACGAGGCCACGTACGATGCTCATCGGCCCGGTTCGACCTGGGTCGTCGACCGGAGCGGGTCGGCTGCTAACCCTCAGCGGCGGAAAAGCCGAACTCAGTGTAGGTAGCGCCGCGGCTGCACCGATCGTCCTCCGCGACCAAATCGGCAAGGAGATTGATGCACTCCCGTGAGCATCCTTATCGATTCCGCGCGCCGGCTCTGGCGACGGCCTCAAACGCTCGCCACGACGTCGCCGCGGCCGACGCCGACCCGAAATCGTTCTGGCGGCATCCTACTTCGCTCTTTGCAGATAATTCCCATTCCTGAGCTGTCGGCCGCCTCACTGCTTCGGCGCGAGGCGATCGATGGCTCCTGGATACTGCTGCCGATGGCTGAACGGCATGCCGACGATGTACTAGCAGCGGCTACGCCTTGGCGCTGGGGCGTGCTGTAACCACGTCGTACCAAAGTCTGATGGAGGCGTGTTCGGCCGGAATGGGCAGTTTGGCTGCTGCGGTTGCGAAGTCAACCGTCACCAGCGCGGTGATGTCCGCAACACTGAAGATCTCCCCGGCGACGAACGGGGACGACGAGAGCCGAGCCTCCAGATCACTGTAGAAATTCACGATGCGAGCGCGGCTGCGCTCGACGAGCTCTGGGATCTGGTCATAGTCGTGCGGCCCAGAAAGGGCTCGACCTTTGAGACCCGGGACCGCGTTGCGGACAGCCTCCATGACTGCAGCAAAGCCATCGAGCTCCATGCGCCGTTCCCACATGGTCACGATGCCCTTGTCTTTGCTGTCGATGCCAAGCAGCGTCGGCGACGGATGCGTCTCTTCGAGGTAGCGCCAGATGGCGAGTACTTCGGAGATGGGCGTGCCATCATCCAGCACAAGAGTCGGGACTTGTGCGCGCGGGTTGATGGCCAGATAGGCATCGCCGAGTTGCTCCCTCGCGCCGAGATCAACCGGGACGACCTGGACGTTTACTCCCTTCTCGGCGATGAAGATTCGAACCCGACGAGAGTTCGGGGATGCCGACGATTGATAGAGCTTCATGATGGTAGCTTTCTGGTGACGCTGCACAGCGACCGAGGTTGCACAAGCACCTCCGGTGCGCGGAGACGCTGGGTTGATCAGCTTACTATGTACGGCCGTATTTTTAATGTCAAGCGCTTGCATGAGCGGCCTTAGCCAGCTTGTGGATAGCGAGAGCACACGGTCGAGTCGAATTCGCGCTGCTACGCGCACCAATGCCAAACTTTTCAGAACGCCGCCGTACCGCATACGACAACCCGCACAGCCAAAGATCAATCTCAACCGTCGAGCAGGCCGCGATTGCAAATTGCTGCCTTTCAGAAAGCTGCGCCGTTGCTGTCACGACTATGCGAACAAGGTCACGCGGGCTCCGCGCCCGAGGCGCGCCGCCTCACCGCACAAGCCGCGGAAGCCCGGTCCTTCAGGGCGGGGTAAGCGGCGTGGTTCCGCCGGCTGTGCCCTCGCAGCGCATCGAAATAGCACTGCTCGTTCCCGTACGAGCAGATGCCCAAGAAGAAGTCCGACACCTCGACAACCCGCGTACTCAGGCTGCGCCTGAAGGACAAGCACGCCCAGGCGCTGCGGGCCATGTCGCGCGACGTCAACTTGACCTGGAACTACTGCAACGATCTCGGCTTGAAGGTCTTTGAGCGCGAGCGCCGGTTCATTTCCGGCTTCGACCTGCAAGGCTATCTCAACGGCGCGAGCAAGGAAGGACTGAGCGTCGGCTCCGCCGTGTTTCAACAAGTGGCCGAAAAGTTTGCCACTCGGCGCAAACAGTTCAACAAGATCAAGCTGCGCTGGCGCGTGTCCAACCCCGCGTGTCCAACCCCAAGAGCGCGCAGTACAGCCTCGGCTGGATTCCGTTCAAGTCTCGCACTCTGAGCTACAAAGCGGGGCAGGTCTCCTTCCAAGGCCTGAAGTTGAGCCTCTGGGACAGTTACGGTCTCGGCGACTACAAGCTGGGCGCCGGCAGCATTTCCGAAGACGCCCGCGGACGCTGGTACCTGAACGTCTGCGTCGAGGTCGAAAAGAAGCCCAAGGACGCCACGCTCGAGCAGGCTGATGCGGTCGGGCTGGACCTGGGCTTGAAGGACTTTCTGGCCACGAGCGACGAGCTCGCGTTCGAGGCGCAGCAGTTCTACCGGGGCATCGAGCCCAAGCTGGCCGTTGCTCAGTGCGCTGGCAAGAAGGCCCGAGCTGCTGCGCTGCACGTTAAGGCGCGCAATCAGCGTGCCGATTTTCAGAAGAAGCTCTCTACGGCTCTAGTGCGCAAGCAACGGGCCATTTTCGTCGGAAACGTGAACGCCCAAGGCGCTCGCACAGACTCGCGCTGCGAAGTCGGTGCATGACGCCGGCTGGAGCGCGTTTCGAGCCATGCTGCAGTACAAGTGCGATAACGCAGGCGTGTGATCCAGTGAAATCGACGAGAGTTTCTCCACCCAGGACTGCAACGTCTGCGGCACCCGCGCCGGCCCCCAAGGGACTTGCCGGGCTGTCGGTGCGCCTGTGGCGATGCCACTGCTGCGGGACCGAGCACGACCGCGACGACAACGCCGCACGCAACATCAAGCTGCGCGGCCTGGCCTGGCTGGAAGAACAGTTTTCCGCAGCGGATTCGAGCGCATCAAGCGCCGCGGCCGTGGCGAATAAGGGTGCACATGCGCCCGCGGTCGGGCATGACCGTCCAGCAGTGGGAATCACCGTCCCTTAGGGCGGTGAGGATGTCGATACCTGCACAATTGGCACCCTATTCGCTCTACCGCGGGACGAATCCGATGGCGGCTGCAGTAGGTTCGCCACGAGAAAGTCTACGAACGCCCGCAACTTCGGCGATGCGAAGGGGCTGTCCGGCCAGACAGCGCGAAACGTTCCGGTGTGTTCGATGAATTCATCCAACACACGTACGAGAGTGCCCTCCGCCAACTGCTTTCGGTAGGCGAAGTCGGGAACGCATGCAATGCCGAGGCCGGCTTCGGCCAGAGCCACAAGCGATTCAACAGACGTCGACACCGACGCGGTAGGGAGCACCACGTCATCGGCCGCTGCATGAGGTGCGAAGGGCCACTGCTGGAGTTTCCCGGTCGTTGGATAGCGGTGACGCAGGCAGCGATGGTTCTGGAGGTCCTCCGGACTGCCGGGGGTGCCCGCTTGTGCCAGGTAGGCCGGGGACGCGATCAACTCGAGGCGGTAGTTCCCCAGGCTACGCGCCCTGAGCCGCGAGTCGATCGACTCCCCAGTCCGTACGACAACGTCATAGCCGTCGTTGACGACGTCCACCAGGCGATCTGAAAAGTGCAAGTCGAGCTCGACTTGTGGATGCGCACGCATGAAGGCGCTCAGCGTCGGCATCATCAGCATTCCGACCACCGGCAAGCTTACGCGCAGACGGCCTTTCGGGATCTCATTGTTCTTCGCGAAATCCGACTCAATCGCCTCGAATTCCGAAAAGATGCGCTGGCAGCTCCCGAGGAGGAGCTGTCCTTCGTCTGTCAGTGTGATGCTTCGCGTGCTGCGGTGGAACAGGCGAACGCCGAGCTGCTTCTCCAGCCTTGAAACCGACTTGCCGATAGCTGACGCCGAGAGGCCGAGATGACTCCCTGCGACTGCAAAGCTACGGTCCTCTGCAACACGCGAAAAGATCCTCAGGGCGCCGAGATTTTGGAGCTTCTTTGTTGTCACTATGGACGACCATGCTTCGGGGTCCAGCGATCATAGGCGATAGATGGCCGACCTGCACGCTGGCTCGAAACTCCAAGTCATCCTCCACCAAGCGCGCAACCACAGGCCGCCGTCCGCGTCACGCCCTGATGGATTTCCTGGTCCTCGCGCGGAGATAGAGGTTGTTCATCACCAGCGCGGCGCCGGTTACGCATGCCCCGAAAATCTGAGAGTGCTCGGGGATCACTCCGGAGATCGACGACACGATGAAGGTCGTGAGGGGAACGACGTCCATGAAGAGAACACCATTCAGAGGGGTGAGGATCTTGTTGCCAACGTTCCAGCAGAGCACGCCGACGAAGCCGGCGACTAGCCCCATGTAGAGCAGATGCGGCACGATCGCGACCAGTTCCGGCGCGGTGGGCAATGGCACCTCATGCGTCAAATAGAGCACAAGATTAACGCTGACGACCGTCGTCAACCCCAGCCAGGTGGTGATAGCGGTGTACTTGAATGGCGACCATTCCGTGAAGTACTGGGCCGAGAAGGTGTAGATGACCCAGCTCAGCGCGCCGAGGATGAACAGGATGTTGGCGGCGTAGCTCTGGGGCGCGTTGATCAGGTTCGAGAGGTTGCCCTTGGTGATCACCAGAATGACGCCGAAGAATGAAAGTAGCACGAAGAAAATCGAATACTTCGGCGGAAGAACGCGCTTCGCGATCGCACTGACGACCAGCCCCAGCATCGGTTGGGTCGCCATCATGATGGACGCAATCAGCGCCCCTTCGCGTCCTGCCTTCTGTTGACCCCAGAACACAAGAAATCCGAAGCCGGCAAAGCCAATGGAGCCCACGAGCCACGCGAGCGCTGCCTGGCGTCCCCGGATGCGCAGCGCCGCGAACCCTTCCTTGTGGAGAAAGATGCCCAGGAACGGCACACCGGCAATCAGATAACGCAGGCTAGTGAAGGTGAAAGGATCGGTGTGGCGCAGCGCATCGGTCATGACTGGAAACATGCCGCCCCAGATAACAGTAGCGACGAGGCAGCAGAGAAGGCCGATAAGGTAGTTGTTGCCAGCGCGAGCGGTGCCGGGCTTTGCTGAGGCAGGTACTGCCACAGCCGGCATCCCGACTCTCTGTGGGGCGTTCACGCGACGACTCCTGAGAAGCAGCCAGTCAGCGCCGCATTGCCTGAAGGGTGAAAGCGTGCAGGAGCACTGAGGAAGGAAGTGGATTTGGGCATGGGGACAGCGAATCGAATTGTTGGGGCGGTGGCGATGTGCCTTGTGCTCGCGGGCACACTGCTGCGCTGCTGAACGACTCTAATGGCGCGAGATCCCGAGATAAACAGCCTGCGGTTCCGGTGAGACCGGACTTCTTTGTCCACGGGCGCGTGACTGCAAGCGGGTCGCCTGCGCAGGCCGTGTCGTTCCGCTCTGCTCTCGTGTTGCCCCCCTCACCGCCGACGCAACTGCAGTCTTCGTTATCGCGGATTTCGGCCCGCGGCCCGAGAGAGGAGAGGCGCCGACCCGAAGCCCATTCTCATTACCGGCTTTTGTGGACCCGTTCGCTTGACACGTATAATATGTCCGTACATACTTCGACGGTGATGATCGATCAACGGCGCGCTGGGGATCGATCTTGTCTGTTGAACAAGGTACTTCTGAACCCCGAAATGGTTCGCAGCTTTGTCCACGTCAATGTCCGCTAGGTGCGTGCTGACATCCACATGTCTCATCCACATGTCTGGCCACTGCAGCGGTCATAGGGTCGCGAGGAACGAAGACCGAAGTCAGCCTCCGCCACATGACCAAATTGCGACCGCGCGATACGCGGGCGCGACCCCAAACTTTCAAGATCGCGAGCGTCTCCGTGAAGCAAGTCAAGATTCCCGGCCCAGACCACCCCATCACCATCAAGCCCACCCCCGGACGCGTTGTCGTCAAGGTTGGCGGCAAGGTACTCGTCGACACACGTGGCGCGCTGACCCTGCAAGAGTCGAGCTACCCGCCGGTTCAATATGTCCCGCGGGGTGACACGGACATGTCGTTGCTGGTTGCAACGGAGCATGAGACGTACTGCCCCTACAAGGGCGACTGTTCGTACTTCAGCATCCCTTCTGGAGGCTCCAAAGCGACCAATGCTGTGTGGACGTACAAGCAGCCGTTCGAAGCCGTTGATCAGATCGGCGAATACCTCGCGTTCTACCCGGACCGGGTGGATTCCATCGAGGTGATGGCCTAGCCCATCTGCTCGCTGTCGCGGGATAGGTAAGGCGTGATGGGCAGCTTCGCCTGCCTCACGTGCAGCTTCGAAATCCCACGCCCCGAACTACAAGAAAGACCAAGTGACCTCCGGCCACCAAAACACTGCTGCCCTCCAAGAGCCCATGGAGGAGATTTCCACTCGCAATGAGGTGCTCGCAGGGCTCTCGATGAAGCCCAAGCGCCTGTCTTCCAAGTTCTTCTACGACGCCCGCGGTTCAGAGCTTTTCGAGGCGATTTGTGAGCAGCCAGAGTACTACCTCACGCGCACGGAGATCGACATCATGCGCACCCATGGCCCGGCCATTGGCTGGGCCATTGGTGAGCGCGTCAGGTTGGTGGAATTCGGCAGCGGCAGCGGGGTCAAGACGCGCCTCCTGTTACAGAACTTGAAGTCTCCGGCTGCTTACATTCCTGTCGAGATCTCCAGTACCGCACTTTCCGAAAGCGTCGATAAGCTTGGCCAGGAGATGCCGGACCTTAAAGTGATCCCCGTTGCCGGGGACTTCACGCGCCCGCTCATCCTGCCGAATTTGCAGACGCCCCCTCGCCGTACCGTCGTCTACTTCCCGGGCTCAACGCTCGGAAATTTCGACCAGGACGAAGCGCTTCAGATCATGCGCAATATCCGGTCCGCCGTTGGCTCCGGCGGAGGTGCGCTCATCGGCATCGACCTGAAGAAGGATGCGGCGGAGCTCGAGGCGGCGTACAACGATCGTGCCGGCGTGACGGCCGAGTTCACGTTGAACATGCTCACCCACCTGAACCGCGCCGTGGGGACGAATTTCGACACCTCAGCGTTCAGGCATGACGCGCGCTACGACAAGGAAGCCGGGCGCATCGAGACCAACCTCGTCAGTCTCGCCGACCAGGTCGTCAAGCTGGCCGGTGTCGCCTTCAAGTTCGCCAAGGAAGAGCGGATGTTGGTCGAGTACAGCCACAAATACGACCTTGAAGACCTCGACCGGCTCGCCAAGCAGGCGAGCATGAAAGTCGCACACGTTTGGACCGACCCCAGGCAGCGCTTTGCGGTGGCCCACATGGTCAGCACCGCCCAGTGGCAGGCCTGAGCTGAGCACCGTCCGACTCGTCGAACCTAGCGGCCGGGCCGCCATTGACAGCCGGTGACGACTGCCGCATCGAGGCCCGCCTGACGGCTAAGCTGACTGCTCTGCGGTGATGGCGTCGCGTTCCCCACTCCGGCATCTCCCCCGTGCGGAGCGGCGACAGGCGTATGCCAACCTCGCGCGCATACGGTCAGCCGGCTGCTCGCCGTGGCGTCTGAGGCGCGCGTTTTCCGCCAACGTTCCTGAGGTCGTGTAATCTCCCGCCTGAGGAGTCAAGTAAACCTCAAGCCCTGCAATGGCGGGCTCGGGCCACTTGACTTCTGGAGATCGGCAACCAAGTGGGAATTATGGCCAAAATTTCGAACCGGGAAAGGATCCTTCAAGAGGGCCTTCGCGTCGTCCACGAGCAAGGATTTGGCGGGGCGAGCGTGCGCGACATCGTCATGGCCGCCGGGGTGCCCCAAGGCTCCTTCACCAACCATTTCGTGTCGAAAGAGGCCTTCGGCCTTGAGATTCTTGATATCTACTTCGCCAACAGCCGCGAAGTGATCAACCGCACCCTCCGAAACGACACCGTCGACCCGCTTGACCGTCTTCGCGCCTATGTGGACGCCCAGATCGCGCACATCAAGGAGTCGGACATGCGCAACGGTTGTCTGTTTGGCAACTTCAGCGCGGAAGCGACCGACAAAAGCGAACCGATCCGGCTGCGCCTGGTCGAAATATTCGCAGAAGTTCAAAAGTCCATCGAGTACTGCCTGAAGGCAGCCGCAAAGGCGGGCGAGATCCCGCCGAAGTCGAAGGTGAGCGATCTCGCCGAGTTTATCGTTTCGTGCTTGCAGGGTTCCATCCTACTGGCGAAGACGAGGCGCTCCGCGCTGCCAGTCGAGCACTTCAAGTCGTTCCTGTTCTCGACGATTCTTCGCTGAGGCCAGCGGGCCCGTCTGCCCTTCTAGTCTCCGCCGCCTCCACGCCCCCCGCAGCAAAGCGACCGGGTACTCAGACCGCCGATGGCCGTTTGTCAGTTGGCAGCTTTGCCGCACTGGTGCCTGCGTCCAAAGGCAAGGTGGCGACCGTGAGCGCAACAGCGCGCCGCAACTCACTTCGCGAACTCCCGGCCCTGGCCTGCATCGCGCTCCCCTGCGCGATGAGCATCACAAGCATGGCCATGTCGTCCGGCGACGCCCAGACCGGTAGATCGCCGTCCTTCTGCGCCGTCCGTAGCCTGTCCCTCAAGGCGGTTCTGACGGAGTTGCGCCGCGCCGCCAACTCGTGATGCATAGAGCCGTCTGACTCCGAGCCGGGCTGAGCGCCATGGACGCCCAGACATCCCCATGGGTGGTCCGGCAGCGTCTGTGAGTCCACATACCCGAAGAGAAGGTGCTCGACGACCTGACGCGCGGTCGGTTCTTGAAGCGACTTTCCGATGAACCCCATGAAGTGTTCGTCGTAGAAGTTCAGCGCCTTTCTGAAGAGCTCTTCCTTGTTGCCGTAGGTGCCGTACAGGCTGGGCCGAGTGATTCCCATCACCTCAGTCAGTTCACCCAGCGAAGCCCCCTCGTAGCCCTTCTCCCAGAACAGTTCCACTGCTCGGGCAAGTGCTTGATCGGGGTCGAACTCGCGGGGGCGTCCCATGGCGCAATTTTATACCGATCGGACTAGAACCCATACGGCCACCTCTGTTTTATACCGATCGATACTATATCGGAAGGTACAAAACTTAGTAGGCCGCCGTGTCGCATTCCGAACTCACCTCTTCAGCCCCGCGTGCCGCCTCCGAGACGCACGAATGGGGGGCAGTTTTCTCCGTCGCACTTACTGCCAGCATTTTTTGCGCAGCCGAGTTTTTGCCGGTTGGTCTGCTTCGCTACATCAGCGCCGGCCTCCACGTCACGGAGGGCGTCGCCGGCATCATGGTGACCGCGCCGGGCATCCTCGCCGCCATCTCCGCGCCGGCCCTGACCGTCGCCATCGGAAACCGCGATCGACGCCTGGTCCTGCTGGCCTTGGGCGCGTTGCTCGTACTGTCCAACTTGCTCGGGATGCTGGCGCCGAACTTCCCAACGCTCGTAGTCGGACGGGTTCTGTTCGGTATCGGGCTCGGCGGCTTTTGGGCAATCGGCGCAGGCCTAGGTGGCCGCCTCGTTCCCGAGAAATCCGTCGGAAAGGCGACATCGATCATCTTCGCCGGCGTCTCCATCGGCATGCTCGTAGGGGGCGCAGCGGGCGCGCTCATTGGCGACCTGGCGGGCTGGCGTGCGGCCTTCGGGGGCGCGCTGGCGTTGTCGCTAATCTCTCTAGCGGCCCAAGCGATCTACTTGCCGTCGCTGCACGTTGAACAGCGCATCCGCGTGCGCGACCTCTTTGGCATCACCATGACAAGGAACGGGCGTGTTGGCTTGCTCGCCATGCTATTCGTGCTGGCCGGCCAGTTCGCGACCTACACCTACATCACGCCATTCCTGTCCCACGTCTCGGGCTTTGACGGGAAAGTGATCTCGTCGGTGCTGCTTGGCTACACGCTGATCGGCATGTTGGGCAATTTCGCCGGAGGCGCCGGGGCAGGCAAGAACGTCAAGAAAACCCTGACCGCCACGATGCTGTTCTTCATCTTGCCGGTTGCGCTACTGCCAATCGCATCTGGCTCGCAGGTCGGCGTGCTCGTCTTGCTGGCCATTTGGGGTACCGCCTATGGCGCCATGCCAGTCGCGCTTCAGATGTGGATGGTGAAGGCCGCACCAAATGCCAGCGAAGGCGCCATGGCGCTGTTCGTTGCCAACTTCCAGGTGTCCATCGCGCTCGGCTCGTTCGTCGGCGGATTGGTGGTCGACAACCTGGGCCTGCACGCCGCAATGTTCTTCGGCGCCATCACCGGGCTCGTCGGACTAGCCCTTCTTCTGTTGTTCGGCCGAGGTGATCGATCCAAGGGGTGAATTTTGGGCGAGCCGCCCGCGGCCTCCCACTTCCACTTCCTTTGTGTTCGGAACTGCGCCACGGTACTACCGTGGCGCGCGTCATTCAACTGCTCAAAAAACACCACCACCCATGCTTTTTAGGCATTTCAAACCGACTTACAAAGTCTTTGTAGTCGCGATGGGTCGGCCCTAAATTTGTCCGGTGGCCAGCACATCGTTGGCCAACAGCCCCAAAAATTGGATATCTGAAATGTCTGGCAACACGCATCAAACCGCCCCCACCCAATTCATCGAAGCGAATGGCATTCGCTTCGCGTATCGCCGCTTCGGCAAGGCGGGCGGCGTCCCCCTCGTCATGAACATGCACTTCACCGGCACCATGGATCACTGGGATCCGCTGGTCACCGACGGCCTGGCCGCTGGCCGCGAAGTCATCCTGTTCAACAATGCCGGCATCTCCAGCACC
>FSWO01000074.1_pt1 | contig 18118 bp, 12 predicted proteins | sample 1638031 | NCBI WGS metagenome assembly FSWO01 (sample SAMEA3914789, study PRJEB12502) | metagenome | biome: forest; material: soil | place: Canada | collected 2011-07-03 | depth 0.3 m
AGTGGAAATGCACGCTTTCGGCAAAAGAGCTGTCCAAGATGCGCTGACGGAACGCCGTGCGTTCCACGCTGCGCGTGCAGTAGTGCATTTCGAAGGCCGACTCGGTCGCAGCGAGTCGCTCGGCCATGCACAAGAGCGGTGTCACTCCGATGCCACCTGCCAGCAACAGGCTGCGCTTGGCCCCGTGGGCAAGGGGGAAGTGATTGCGCGGCGCGCTGATGCGGATAACGCTTCCCTCGGCAATGTGGTCGTGCATGCCGCGTGAACCCCCTCGGGTGTTCGGATCCCGCAGCACGCCTATCAGGTACCGATGGCTCTCCCCGGCATCGTTACACAGGGAATATTGGCGAGTCAGGCCTGGCGCAACTTCCACATCGATGTGGGACCCCGCGCTGAATGGGGGCAGCGGTCTGCCCGACACGCTTACCAGCTCAAATGTGCAGACGTCCTGCGCTTCGACAACTTTGCGTGCGACGCGCACCTCAATCATGGCGTCCGTCGTCATCACATCCCCGGGCAAAACTGGTACTGGACTGGAAGGCGAGATTGGCAACATACTCGTATTCCAAGTGCTCAGTGCACGGTCACCGGCAAGGAGGACATGCCGCGAAGAACGTTGTTGATGCTGTACTTGGGCTCTCCCGTCAGTTCGAAGCGGTCGATCTTGGGCAATAGTGCCTTCAGCAAGCACCCAATCTCCAACCGCGCCAGGTGCATACCCGCGCATTGGTGAACGCCGTGCCCAAACCCCAGGTGGTCTGCCCCGTTTCGGCGAACGTCGAACCGTGAAGGGTCTTCGAACTTGCGCTCGTCGTGGTTTGCTGACGAGAACATCATCAGCGCGCGCGACCCGGCCTTGAGTGTCACGCCGCCCACCTCGACGTCGCGAGTCACCAGCCGCGAGAACTGCCTGATCGGGGAGTCAATTCGAACCGCCTCGTTGATGGCTCCGGGGATCAGCGACGGGTCGTTCTTCAGCTGCTCGTACTGCTCCGGCGAGCGCGCAAAGTGCAGGATGAGCGTCGATGTGACATTGATGGTCGTGTCGAGCGACGGGAAGATGAAGTCCATCAACAGATGACCGACGTTGTCGAGCGTGATCTCACCGCGGTCGTGGGCTTGAAAGATGCCATCACCCCAACTCCCCGGGCGCACGGCGCGGGTGGCAACGCAGTGGTTGACGTAAGCCACCGCTTCCGCGAGTCGCTCCAGTGCCGCATGCACCCGATTGTTCATCGGTCCAACCGCATCGAAGCCCGCCGCCGCCCACTCCAACATGTGCTCACGGCCTTCCTCAGACAGTCCGACGAATTCGGTCACCAGCGTGAGCGGGAGATGGTGCGCCAGGTCAGTGACGGCATCGAAGCTGCCCTTCTGCACTACGCGTTCGGAAAGCTCTTCGGCGGCCGCCTGGACGCGCCCAGTGATGGCAGCCAGTGCGCCAGGCAACATCGGCGCACCGATGACTTTGCGGAGCTTGACGTGCAGGTCACCGTCGCTCGCCACGGCGTTGCCGCGTAGGATCCCATTGAACTTGTCGTTCAATGAAATTCCCTGACCTGAAACGAACACATCGGTGTTCCGTAGGCATTCCTTGACTTCCTTGTAGCGGGGGATGGCCCACGCGTCATGCTGTGACAGCCACACTGCCGGCCCGAGGTCCCTCAGCTTCTTGAAGTGCGGGAAGGGATTCAGGTGTACCTCATCGCTATAAAGGTCGTCGTCGTAGATCGGGTAGCTCGAGCTCACTTGCTTGTCTCCAATTAAATGCACCTTATGTACTGATGCTCTTAGGCCCTGATATTTGCAGTTCTCACTCCTGCGTACAACGGACAATTTCGCCCTGCTCGCTTGAGATCGCGTCGCGCAAGAATGCAAACGCCTGTGAGAACACCCTGAGTTTTCAGGGTATGAAGCCTCTCCAGTCGAACGCGAAACGCTCTAGGAATTCGTAGCGCCAGCCTCCCAATCGGGCCTTCAGCCAATGATGCGGTCCAGGTCCACTGGTATCGAATTTGGCGATGCCGTCCTCCGCCGTCTGCTCGAAAAGCGTTCCAGGCATGCCTTCAGTCTGGACGTTGTTCAAGGCGCCACTGATTCGGCCAAGGCAAGGAACAGCCTGAACGACCACGCCACGCTCACCGGCGTCGCTCCGAGCGTCAGACCAAACAGAGGGCCATTGCGTATCAAACCATTCCAGCCTACTCACGGTATCCCAGCCTGCGGCCGCCCGGTGGCTGGCGTCAACGAAACCATCACCGATCCGAGGAAATGCCGGTGGGGCGCCGCAGCTACCGGCGGCAGGAGTGTCGCTGGCGAGAACAACCGATTGGCTCATGGTCTTCTCCAGTTCAGGATCAAAGTGCTGCACATGGCAGCAGCTGACGATAGGCTTTTCGAAATCGCTCCCCATCGCCTTGTCTCCCTACCCTGCCGGAGTGAATGTAGGAGCTTGTAGACAAGATGAAAAATACTTTGTAGGCTGCGATGCATACCTTACAGGCATGGCTTAGCAATGGAACTTCGACATCTTCGTTACTTCGTCGCCGTCGCGGAGGAGCGCAATCTCACAGGGGCAGCTCAGCTGCGCCTTCACATATCGCAGCCGTCGTTGAGCCGCCAGATTCGTGACCTCGAGGATTTCGTCGGCGCGGAATTGCTGCATCGCAGCGCGCGGGGCGTAGAGCTAACCCCGGCCGGGCGTGCCTTCATGGACCACGCGCGGCTCGCGCTAAGTCAGGCTGATGCGGCTGTCGAAGCAGCGCGCAGGGCAGCGCAGCCCGCCAAGCAGAAGTTCGCGCTAGGATTTCTTACTGGCGAGGAAATGACATGGCTGCCCGAAGCGATGCACCTTCTTCGCGGCGAGCTACCGAGCGTCGACGTGACCTTGTCGAGCAACTATTCGCCCGACCTCGCCGAGGCTGTGGCTCGTGGGCAGCTCGACCTCGCATTTCTGCGTGCCGAACCGGGTTTTGATCTCGCCTATGAGACCGTGGGGCAAGAGCCACTCGTCGTGCTGATGCCGAGCGACCACCGGCTAGCGTCACGACCATCCATACGACCGAAAGACTTCGTCGGAGAGCCTTTCATAGGTATGGCGAACAGGGCGAGCGTGCTGCAGGGCGTTATCGACGGCTATTTGAGGCAAGCGGGCGTAAATATCACGCCGACGCAGCTCGTGGACAACCCGGCGATGGTCATGTCCTTGATCGCATCTACGCGTGGCATCACCTTGATCCCAAAATATGTCGAGAGCTTGATGCCGTCGTCCGTGGTGAGTCGCCCGCTTGCCGGGAAGGCGCCGACCATTGACTTGGTGATCGGATACAGCAAGGTCAACAAGTCGCCGGTGCTCAAGGTATTTCTATCGCGGCTTGGCGAGATAGCGGCGCGAGTCTCCCCGCGACCGTGAGCCCAGAATTGAGTGGGGAAATCCTTCATCGCCGCTTGGCTGTCGACCGATAGACTCGTCAGCTCGCTCAATAGGGATGGGACGCGCGATGAGGGCCTTTGTCGATGAGGTGGTGCTCAGCCTCGACCAGGTGGACGAGTTCTTTGCAGATCCGCAGGTTCAGCGTCTGATGGCTCTGTCAGCCAGTTGGGAGCCGCTCATCATCTGCTACCCCAAGGAAGTGCAGATCTCCCGTTTCATGCGGTGGCTGCTGGATCCTTCGGAGGGACACGGTCTATCCGACGCGGCCTGGAAGGCCATGCTGCTTGCCGCAGGTCGCAGGGACTGGACGGAGACGGGCTCCCACATCAGCCTCGCCGGGCGGCGTCTCCTTTCGGCGTCGTCAGTGATGACCGGTGGTTTCTCGCCGTCCTACGTTCTTGCGGAGGTTGAGGTTGGTGAGCCGGGAGCCAAGCTTCGCCTGGACCTCCTCTGCGTGGATGTCGCCAACAAGGTGTATGTCGCGGTGGAAAACAAGTTCGGCGCCAAGGCCGGTCCCAAGCAGCTCTTGGACTACCGCACCGGCCTGCAGCCGATGTTTCCCAGCCCGGGGTGGTTTGGTGTCCATCTCTTCCTTGACTCGAATGAGGCGGAGCCCAACGACGACGAGTGGATTCCGCTTGGCTATCACTGGCTCGTGACCTTTCTGCACGAGTGCGAGGAGCGGCAGGCTACGGCCACTCACGTGAGGCAGACACTGACTCAGTTCCGGCGCGTCCTCCAGGATGAGGGCGACGAATCTGAGGAGGGTGACCCATTGGGCGACCTTGTCATCTCGATCGCCGCCCAACACCCGGACGTCGTTCGCGCGATGCGTCCATGGGTGAAGGACGGATCTACTGGACGCGCCAAGCGGCTGAGTGAATTGAAGAACGACGCAAGCACCAACGCTGGCCGCGCCAGATTGAGGCTATACCAGATCTTCTGCCAGCGTACCGACGTGTGGCGTCGGTGCGTCCGTCAGGTCGAATTCGCCCCGTTCTCCGACGCGCTGTCCACGACCTTCGGAACACATCACTGCTATCCAAAACGCGTGCGCACGGTGTATTCGTTGCCCGAATGGGACGTGCTCGCGAACGAGGACGATTTCTGGTTCCCGCTCGGGGTCGCCGTGCGAGTCAACGACGAGCAGCGATACGTGGTCAGAAGCTACCTCGAACTGGCCAGCGTCGACGCCGAACGACACTCAGAGCTGATGAAGATCGCGCAGCGTTTGGTCGCCGACCGCGGCCGTCGGCCATCGGGCAAGCAAGACGCCAACGTGACAACGATTGCGCGAGCGGACGGACTGACGCTTGCGCAGGCACGCGATGAACTAATGAACCAGATGAGAGCGCTGCAACGCGCTTTTGCGGCCGCCGTATGAGGAGGAACAATTCATGAACTCCAAGCAGATAAACGAAACGTTTCGGGAAGTGGAGGCCACTGTCTTCGAGCAGTCGGACATTCCACCGGAGCGCCGAGAAGAGGCATTCGAGCCCTACAAGGTCGCCCCGGTCGAGCGCGTGACTTCCACCGATCCCGATCTCTATCGACTGTTGGTCGAGGTCGTCTTCTATTCCGGATTTTCTGCTTACAAGGTGCAATCACGCATGGCCACGATCCAGAGTCACCTCGGTGACCCGGTGGTCGCCGAACAACTGACCGGCACCGACGTTGCGCGCATTGTTGCTGACCCCAAGATGCTTGGGAATCGTCGCAAGATCGTGGCCTGTATCACCAACGCCAAGACGTTTCTCGCCCTATCACGGCAGCATGGGAGCTTCGCAGGCTGGCTGAACTCGTTCGGATCACTGGGCCAGTTGCCGCACGCGCAAGAGCTCATGCGAGCGCTGATTCGCAAGTTCGCGTTCATCTCGAACATCACGGTGTATCACTTCCTCATGGAACTCGGCGTGCAGGTCGTCAAGCCCGATAGAGTGCTTCAGCGAGTCTTCTTCAGGCTCGGATGGACCGCCGATCCAAGTCTGCCGAGGACGGCATCCCAGCGACGGACGTACCTGTGGTCCGTGGTGTCGGCGGCGCGCGCGATCGCTGATTCGACCGGTCTGAATATCCGGTACATCGATATCGTCTTCATGGCCTTTGGTCAGCTAGAGGTCAAGGCGCTGGGGGTTCGTGGGGTATGTCTCGAGGATGACCCCCGATGCGGCGCTTGCCACGTCACGACTTGCGCGGTACGTCGCGCGAGCGCCCCGTTGCACCGGCCGGCATTGCGCGGTGATGTCTAACCAACGACCTCTGCCGGGAATTCCCGACACCTGAGCTACGGCCCAGCAATCTCACTAGTTTGGTCCGCAGTTCGCTGGGAAACGACGGTCGCAGCGTCGACGGTTCCCTCGCGAGCCGTATCGAAGGACTAGTTCGATGGATCAACTCGCAGCGTGGCCCGAGCTCCTAGCCTGGGCGACCAGGTCGGAGGAGGCTCAACTTCGCCACGTACTCCAGGCTTTTGACACTCTCGTCGCTCGCAAGTGCACCGACCGGCTGCTCATCGCGTCCTACCAAATATTGCTTTCGGTTGCGGGCGAGCCTCAAGTTGAGTTCGTGCACTTCCTCGTCATCAATCTGTCGGTAGGCGAGCGATGGGCCTGGGCCCTGGATTTCGAGCAAGCACGTCGCCGTCAGAGGAAACAGCACTCGGCTCTCTTCGTCCCAGATGCTGGCGCCGTCCTTTCCAGTTCGCTTCGACTCAGCGGCCGCGACGCAAACTGGAGCGTCGCTCGTGATGAACGATGCCTCAGCGCTTTCTGGTCGAACCAGGTTCCAGCGGCGACCGACAAGCTGCCGCCCAATGCTTCTGCCCGCGATGTAGGCTAGGAATACCAGGTGCTTGAGGGGAAGGCGGCCGCCAGGTTTTTCAGCTTCCGCGTGCTTCAGCATGATCTGGGCCACGAAGTGAACCTCGACCTCGACCACCTGATCGTCATTCACCGCACGTACCAGGCGCCTCATCTTCTCGAGCGTCGAATACGGAGACCCCGTCTCCAGGAGCGCCAGTCGGCTGGCGACGGCGTGAAGTGCCGCGATGCCGTCAGGCGTCCTGGTAAGCGATATTCCGACGAAGGCAGCGAGATCGGCGCGTTCATCCTGCTTGAGCGGGCGCTCGCCTTGGATGGTCTTGATCACAGTCATCGCACGACCTTCGATCTCGGAAAGCTCACTTTCGAGTTCTAGGCGGCGCCCGCCATCGGGTCCTCGCAGCGTGTTTAGCTGACTTATGACGGTCGTAGCATCCGGCAGCTGACGGATTAGCGTGTCGTTGTGCCTGTCGTGGACGGCGACGGATCCGTCTTCCCGCGCAAATCCGAGCAGATAGGCTTCCGCGAGATAGTGATGCCTCTTGGAGACATTGGGACGTGGCGTCCGAGCTGGTTTGCGGCTGTCCAACGGTTCGAGATTGGGCACTGGGGTTGGCTTTTTTTGCATGAATCTGCTTTTAAGGCGCGCCTGTCAAGATGCAGCGCTAGCCGCAGGCCGCTCAAGGCATTCGTGGATATGTGACCGATGTGAGGTCGTCACTGGAATCGACCATTCGTTTTGGAGCTCATGAGGCAGGCGCGAAGTCGTACACGACGCTCCCCTTCCCTACTGCGCGGAACTTGCCAGCAGCCTTGGTCGAGAAGGGGTTCGCCAGCAGGGTGAGGGTCATCCGTGCTGGGTCGCCGACGTGCGCTAGGTAGAGGACACGGTACTTGTGCTCTTGATCGAACCGATAGCGTTGAGCTGCACCGATCTCTGTCGGCCCCATCTCAAAGCGGAGAGGGTCGCCTGTGCTCGCCTTGACCTCGTAGTAGTACGTACGACTCTTCGTGGTGACGATGAAGTCATACCCCCAGCCGTCCCAACCTCCGCTGGTATTGAGCACGGCGTCGCGATAGCAGGACACCCACACGCTCTCGTCGACGGCGTCGAGCCGGTGGCGCTTGCGCAGCCATTCTCGAGCCCACAACTCCCCGATGAGGCCAACAGCCATCTTCTGTTCGTCCGACATGCCGCGCTCAGGCGACTTGAGAGCTCCTTTGCCCGAACCCCCTCCCGATCCGCCACTCGGCTTCGCAGGATCCAATGTCTGCAGCGACGCCTCGGTTGGAGATACGTGTTGGAGCGCGGCCGCTTCCGCAATGCGCGCGGCGACAGCCACAGCGATATCCGCATAGCCTTCCTTGAGCGCCGACAGTGTCACCCCGGCGAATTCCACCTGGGACCGACGTCGCTGCAGTTCGGCCCGTTCAGCCTTCGCCCGCTCTTCGCTGGTCGCCAGGCCGTCCGCAGAGAGCCCCCACACCGTCAGATCCGGGTTCGCGGCGCGGCCCGCGGGCCACATGCCGTCGAGCGCGAGCCAGCGAGCGATTGCGTCATCATCCAAGGGTCTGAAGTCTAGCCATCCGGAATCGCGAACTCGCGTGAAACAGACCTCTCGCATCGCGTCCGGGTCGCGCCAGGTCTGGCGTACTTCCGCAGTAGCAGAGGTGCCAGGGGCATGCACCCACGCGGACAACACGGGGGCGAAAGTGTTCCAAAACTTACGCAGGTTGACGCCGTTTGATGTCCGAGTCTCATTCACGGTGAGCGGGAGCGGGGTCGTAGGCAGCTCCGCTGCCATTCGCTCCTCGATCCACTGCGCGATGCGGTCGTCCATCACGAGCTCGGAGAGTTCGTCATAGATGGTGAACCAGGCCTCGTCTGGAGCGACAGTCAGCATCTTGTCCCTTGCCTCGACATAGGTCACCAGCGACTCGAAGCGGTCGAACTTGCTTGCCGAGAGTTCGCGAAGGCGCTCTCCCGTCATGGACTGACGCAGGCGGAGATGTCTTGTCCACGCTTCGCGATGGACGCGCTCATTACTGACCGGCCGATACCGTCCACCAAGGCCCGCTACTGCGGCGTTGAGGCGCGCGATCGGCAGGCGGAACACCGTCCTCAATTCGCTCAGGTCAACGAGATGAATCATCTGATCCTCAAGTTGAGTGAGAGATAGGCCGACTTCGACGGCCAGACTTTCCAGCGCAGAGCGCAGTTCGTCTTCGCGCGGATCATCCTCGGCTGCCAGTTGCTGTAGTCGCGACGTTGTCGCCAATGTGCCCAAGCAAGCCGACAACGGGATCGCCATGTCCAGCATTCCAATGAGATCCCCGCTCACCAGCCGACGGGTAAGCTTGATGGCCTGGATATCGACGCCCAGTACCGCAGCTAGCACTGCGTCGTCGGGTCCATCGTCCGGCCGGTCCCTCAGCTCAGCCGCCAGCCTGAGCAGCGCTGCATCGAGTCCATGGGCCAGCTCTCGGGAACCCAGCGCAACCGCGAGTTGGCTAGACGCTCCGGCCAGAAGGTCCAAGGTCAAGGCATTCATCGAGGTTTGAACGATGAGTACGGAGCCGGCCGGTCGAACGAGTGCAAGCGCCCCGTGTAGCGACGGCGGCAGTGCGATACGCTCGTCGCCGTGGCCAATCTGAACGACGCGTCCGGTGACAACAGTCAGACCCATAGCCGCCCGCCTCACGCGTCCGAGTGTGTTCTGGGTCGCTTGCACGAACGCGCTGCCTTTGTGCTCGGCGACACAAACGAAGAAGTCCACGATCCAGGAACCGACGAGCTCGCAGAGCAACTGGGTAGGCATGGCGTCGTCGAACCGGACGCCATCAATGAACACCTCCGCCGGCTCGTCCGATATTCGGCGGAACCGCCCGGGCGCACTGGTGCTGACCCACTGCCAAGCCGCAGCTTGGTCACCTCGCACGAGATCGAACACGGACTCGCCGACTTCTTCAAGCAACTGCTTCTTCAACGCATCGGCGCCGTCGTCGAAGTAGGCGTGCGCGGCATCATTGGCGGTCGAGGAGACAGCGCTGATCTCGCCACCGACCAGCACGGGTACACACCTGGCAGCCGCAGGCTGACCCGTCTGTCGCGCAGACGTCCACAACCGACGGAAGGTTTCCTGGAATCGCCGCACATCACGTACGTCCGAGATGTGGCTCGAGGCCGCATCGGCTACGGCCAACAGGGCGCGCGAAGCGTGACGGGGGTCATTGAAGAGGCCCAGTTTCGCGTGCTCTTGCAACCATTGGACTGTCGGCGCATCCAGCACTGCAGCCAAGTGGTGGGCTACGAAGTCCAGAAAGCGCGGTGGCCGTTCGTCATCTGCGACGAAGAGCCACGCGGCAGAGGGCTTCACGAAGCGTAGCGAGGCACCAGGACGCACCACGGGCATCCATTCGGCTCCGGTCAAGAATGCATGCAACGGGGTTGACAGGCGGCGCGACTCGGTAACCACGGCACCAGTGTCGGCTCTCACGGCCCGAAAGCTGCGATGTTCATCAGAAAACGTGCGTATCGCCAGTACGACCTGGACCGCGTAATCGCGTCGCACCTCCGCGGCGAAGCCCTCGATCTCATACTGCCCAGGAACGCGCCAGGGCCGCAGTTCCGCCCGATAGGGCCGCGACCAGTAGATCCCTGTGCAGTCTTGCGTCAGTTGCGCCTGCCAGTGCGTGCGGAGCGCCTCGCCCATCCTAGCCTCAGAGCGAGCGACGGCCGGTATCAGATTGGCGGGGATGCCACTGGGCTCGGATGTCACAGTCTCACCGCCAATCGGACGCAGGCAGTCCGCGACGCCGGCAGCGAACAAGAAGCGCACCCAGTCACTGCGCGCGCCGTGGCGAATCGGCCAATCGGAGGCGTCAGACAGTAGTCGCGTGAGTGCCTGGCGAATGTCCTCTGATCCATCGGCCATGGCCTTGAGCAAGGCTTGAAGCTTCCTTCCATTGGGAACATCCCAGCCTGCGCCGAACATCGTGGCGTCCGCGTCGATCCATCCACCGGACGTGGGTACAAAGAAGCCGGCCGACCGCGTTTCCTTGTCGGAGAGCGAGCGGCCGCTGTTCCACAGGCGGAAGGCCCACTCGAGCGCTTGCTCGCGGGTGCGCTGGACGCCCGAGTTTCGCGTGACTCCAGCCAATGTTCGAAGCACATCGCGAGTGTCATATTCCCGCGCCAGCTTTCCCGAAATGAGAAAGGTCCGGCCCGGACGATGTCCTCCATCGTCCTTGAGCCAAGGTACGTCGCGGCTCAAAAGCGCGAATCCTTTGCGCAAGGTCGCCGGAAGGTCCTCCAATGGCAAGGACCGTTTGCTTTCGTCGTTGTCGATGTCATCGTCGACTGATAACACTGGCGCAAAGTAAACGTCCGCTGATCGCCGAGCGCGCCCGGGCCCGCTGGCAGCGGGCAGTTCGCTGCTAATGAGATCGCCGCTCACGCTCAGCAGGAAGCGTTTACCAAGGAGAGCGGCGGGATGGCCCACCAGCACCACAGAAACCTCATCGTAGAACCGCGCCCAACGCTCTGCGGGGACGCCTTCTTCGTGTATCTTGGCGGCTACCTTTTCAACCCAATCGGCGATGACCCGCGCCGGCGGTTTGAAATCGAAAGAACGCAGCTGCATGTAAAGCCGATCCAATGCCGCGCGCTGGACCGCTGATAGTGAATCGACCAAGATGCGCCCACCGCCAACCTCGCTGATGCGTTTCGGTGACAAACATGCATCGGGCGACGCCATCCACGAGTGGACGTCCTTCGGAGCTGCCCATGCGATCGTGTCGCCGGGAGCACGAACAGGCAGAAACTCGCGTGTCAGGATTCCCTGGCCGCTGTCGCCCATAGAATGCTTTAAGGTCTCAAGATATGCGTCGTCCCAGCAGAGTAGGCTCACCACCGCGCTTGGTGCCTCGGGCCAGGCGCTCTTGACGAGGAAGCCGATCAACTGGCTGCTGACCCACACCGCCATTCGCATGAAGAGATCGTTAAGACCGATCGACGCATCGACGGCTCGACGATCCAGTTTTGTGTAGAAGTTCGCGTTGATGTAGCCCGCAAACGGTGCCTTCCCCTCGGCTCCCAGGGGCAAAAAACAGTACAGCCGCCCCTTCTCAAGTGGCTCGCCCAATGGCACGGCTACGCTGACGCGCGCAGCGCCCTCCCAGTGTCTCCAGCTCTCAGGCACCTCGTCCTTCTCGAGGCTGGTTTTCAGTGCGGCCCGAAAGAGCCTCTCATCGATATCCCAATGCGCCACTGCATACTCTTCGATGCCAAGGCGCAGTCTGGCGACGGTGACCGGCGAGTCCACGGTGAATCCAGACGGCTGGAGGCTCCAGGTTTGTTGCACTGCCCGTTCGAGTGTGACGAGCTGCCCAGTCCCGGCATCGATGGAAATTCGTCCGACTCGATCGAGGAAGAGATGCAACGGCGTCTTGAGCCCCAGCAGCACATCGATCTGTGACCGTACCGCTTGAAGAGCGTCGCTGGACTTCAAGGGGAGGCGAACGACGGTAGCGAAGCCCTCTCGGGCAAACCGCTCGACGCTAGGTCCGGGCATCGCGGGAATCGGAATATGCCAGCAGGGAATGTTCTGCGCCATCTCCTGCGCGACGTCAGGCGCATCTTCGGCGAGCAAGCCCTGCAGATCATCAATTGTGGCGAAACGGAAGCAGTAGCCATCAAAAACTCCTCCGCCGGCCTCACCTTGGACCGAGTACACCTCTGGCCAGGTGCACACTTGCAGCACGCTTCGGAAGCCAAGCCCCTTGTTTCCGATCCCCGCATTTACAGGCTTGCTGCTGAGGGCGATGTTTGTGATGGCCTTCAGATTTTCGCCAACGAAGCCGGAGCCGCGGTTCGCGACGTAGAGGCAACCGTTCGGCAGCTCAGTCGCGTCCAAGACGATAGCGATCTCGCCGTCGCCACGCGTTGGATCGTGCGCGTCATGAGCGTTTTGTATCAGCTCAATGAGAAAGCGGTTGCCGTAGTCGTCGGAGACGAACTGCGACATGTTTCTCAGGCTCTGGTAGAGACTCGGATCGCTGCGAGCCGCAAGGTAGTGCTTGACGCGTCGACGCATCAGACTCTCGACGCTCTGTAGCGGTGCGCGAGCGTCGTCTTTCTCCGAATCCGCTACGACGACGGCCATGCATTCTCCCAATTTGGTTATAGATCAAGCGGGTGGTCACCCGACCACGCCCCTCGAGTGAGGGTGTGCCTCTTGTCGAATTGTCAATCGGAAAGACAACGCAACACGATCAACGCTGGCAAGATTTCCGAGTGAAAGCTTGAGAAATAGTCAACTATCGAGCGACGGCCTCTGTGGTAGTGAGAGCGGCTCGATCGGTGATGCGACGTGTACCTTAGCGTGCCCTCCCTTGAGCTGACCTCATTCATGAACGGCGAAGATCTCCATTGAACTGGACACCCACCCTTCCTACAGTCCTCCATGCAGCAGTAGGCGAGTGGCGTTGGCGCTTGTTGCATGCGCAATGTCCAAACCCCCTACCCAGCCGGAGATGGCATGACCCTGCCCGTTACCTTGAAGCTTGCCGAGTTGGCCGTGGGCTTCAGCCTGGAAGACCTTCAGCCAGAGACGCGGCTTGTAGCCCGCCAAGCGGTCTTAGATTGGATCGGTGTGTCATTGGCTGGCGTCTATCAAGCGCCCGTCACGGCCATGGCAGCGGTACTGCTCGCGCAAGGCGGGGAGCCGACAGCGACAGCCTTGCTGCAGGGCCAGCGACTTCCCAGTATCAGCGCAGCCCTGTTCAACGGCATGGCCTCTCACGCGCTCGACTACGACGATGTGAATTTCGCAGTACCTGGACACGCCTCTGCTCCGGTGTTGGCGGCCGCCCTCGCGGTGGCAGAAGAGTTGCGAGCAAGCGGAAGAGCCTTTCTTGAAGCGTTCGTTACCGGCTATGAGATAGGCTGCCGAGTCGGTTTGCTGCTCGCGCCGGATCACTACTCGCTTGGCTTCCACGCGACATCCACGGCCGGAACGTTCGGGGCCACGGCAGCGGCGGGAAAGCTGCTGGGATTGAACACGAGGCAGATGGCGCGCGCGTTTGGCATCGCGGCCACGAGATCAAGCGGAATCAAAGGTGTCTTCGGCACCTCGGGCAAGCCCCTGCAGGCAGGAAATGCTGCATCCAACGGAGTTCTGTCCGCGCTTCTTGCACGCGCGGGCCTCGACTCTATCGAGGACGCCCTCGAGCACAGGATGGGGTTCGCCGCGACACACGGCAAGACGCTCAACGTCGAGGCTGCACTAGGTAACGCATTCCTTGTCCGTGACTTCTCTCTTGCGCCGCCGTCCGCGGACGAAGGCCCTACTCGGCATCACATCGAGTTCAACCTGTTCAAGTATCACGCCACCTGCTACGAAACGCACTCCGCCATCGAGTGCGCGCTGGCCCTGCGGGCTCACCTGGGCGGGAAGGTCGAGCAGATCCGATCAGTAGAGATACAAGTGAACTCGCACTGTGACGACATCTGCAACATTCATAGCCCTCAAACGGGTTTCGAGGGAAAGTTCAGCCTACGCATCGCGACCGCCTTCGGGCTGCTAGGACTGCCAACGGGCGACCCCGCGCTCTTCTCAGACGCGAATGTCAACTCGCCGCGCGCCGTGGAGATGCGAGATCGCGTGACTGTCTCCCTACGCGACGACGTCGGGGTTCCGGTTGCGAAACTTTTCGCCGAGATTTCCGACGGTTCGACCTGGTCGACCGAGAGCGACTCCAGTGTGCCCATGCATGATCTTCAGCAGCAACAGGAGAAGCTCGAAAGCAAGTTCCTGGCCCTTGCCTCAGGACACATCGGGGAAGCGAGATCGAAGCAGGTGGTTCGCGCAGCCGCGGCACTTGAGAAGATTCAGGACATTCGAACGTTCACGGCGACTTTCGGCGCCCTCGCATAGGCGAAGGCGCTTCGAGTCTTTAGGTCACCTTCCGGTCCTACGTCGAACGCTAGCGAATCAGTGCAGGGCGCCACCGTCCTTCACTTGAGTTCTTCTCACGCCTGACAGCTACAAATATCGGTTGTCCTCTGGAGCTCACGCGCGCAAATTCTCGGTCGACCGACGGGATCCTCGCTGCGCAACTGACGTGATTGATCCAGGTGCTATTCGAGCAGCGCGAGTCCATGTGGAATCGTGCAGCGTCACTGTCTATACCCATACCGAGAAAGAAACACACGTGATCAAAGATGTATTTGTTGTCGACGCTTCGGCGCACAGCTACAACCTAGGAGATGACAACCACGCGGCGGGGCGCTACTCGCGGGCTGTCGTCGACGCCTTCTACGGCGCTCACTACGGGCTTTCTCCCGCAGGCCATCGACTGCCGCGTGACCATTACACACGAGACTGGACGCTCGCAGAGACGGCAAACATGCTGTTTGTCGAGAGCGACTACGACTTCGCGTGCCATCACGTCACACCCATCAACGCCTTCAAGGATGGCGGTTGCAGCGTGGAGAAGGCGCTGGAGGCGCGCGTGAGGTGGCCAGGACGGTTCCAAGTCTACGCTGGGGTAGATCCAATTTTCCCGCAGCATGCGCTCGACTCTCTCGATGAGCAATTCGAGGAGCTGCAACCCGTCGGCATCAAGCTTTATCCCAACAGCTACACCGCCAAGAGCGTCGTCGGCTGGCATATGGACGACCCGGAGATCGCATTCCCGATCTTCGAACGGGCACAGAAGTTGGGCATCAAGGCTGTCGCAATCCACAAAGCCGTTCCTCTCGGTCCGGTCCCGATGGAACACTACCGGATGGACGACATCGATGCGGCGGCCGCTGCGTTTCCCGACCTGCAGTTCGAAGTCGTTCACGGCGGCTTCGCATTCATTGAAGAGACTGCATTCCAACTTGCGCGGTTCCCGAATGTCTGGGTGAACCTTGAGATCACCGCGAGCTTGGCTGTGGCCAAGCCTGGTGCATTCGAGCGTGTCATGGCTGGCCTCATTGCACAAGCCGGGCCAGGCGCTCTGGATAGGATCATGTGGGCATCGGGCGCCAGTGTCTTGCACCCGGAACCGCCGCTGAAGTGGTTCTGGGAGCGTTTTCAGTTCTCGCCGGAAATGCGGGAACGGGAGGGCCTCCCCGAGATCACCGAGCAGATCAAGCGAAACATTCTCGGTCTCAACTACCTTCGCATGCACGGGCTTGATGTGAAGACGCTCACGAAGAACATCCAGGGCGACGAGTTCAGCGTCAAGCGCTCTAAGGGGAAGGCCAAGCCATATGAGACCACTCTAGCGAGGGGACTTGCCGAATGAAATCCATCACGAAGGAGGACATCGTCTCGCGACTACAGGGCGTGATCGACCCTTGTAGCGCTGCGACCAAGGTCTCCCTGTCGATCGTGGAGATGGGAATGGTCGAGGATGTCCACTTTTCGCTGGGCGACGTGACGGTCGCACTTCGTATGACGTCGCCGCTGTGCCATGCGCTGCCGTACTTCGAGATGGAGATTGAGCGGGTGCTCGCTGGCGTCCCTGGAATCGCTAGCATCAAGTGCACCTTCGACCATGGCGGAAATTGGGAGCCCGACGACATGACGGTCGGTGCGCGTAAGAAGCTTGCCGACCAGCGAGAGTTGGTCCGGAACAAAGCAGCTACGCTAGACGGGGCGGTACCGGTGCACGTTCATGCGGGCCGACGCTCAGGGCCAGCCAGGACAGATTTTTTCCCGGTGACTTCCTCGGAGCTTTGACCGGCGCAGGGCGGTCCATCTCCACTAGAGTTCAGCCATGGCCAGCGCGGCGGCCGCCGCGCAGCCAGGTCGCGGCACTGGCTCAGATGTTCCCGATTCTGCGGGTACTTGCGCGAAGGCCTGGCCATGAATCCCCGCGCAGCGCTCGCTTGCCTAGAACTCAAGCTGGTCGGCATAAATATCGATTGCGGCATAGGGTCGTGCGCACAAAACTGTCTCCTCACAAAAGAGGCATAGCAAGAGCCTCACGCCTCATCGACGGCCCAGAGTGCCGTCGCCCGACAACGGCGACTACAGAGACAACACCATGCAGCGCATCCTTTCCGCCGATCCATCCCTGAACGCGGCCGTCGCCGACGCCGCGCCGCGACCCACCAAGCGCAGCTCACGTGGCTTGGCCATGACTGCCGCGACGCTCGGCACCGTCGTCGAATATGCGGACTGGGCCATCTACGCCGCGTTCGCATCACTGTTCTCGCCACATTTTTTTCCCTCTAACGATCCGACGACCAGCCTGCTTGCCACCTTCGGCGTGTTCGCCATCGGTTTCCTGACGCGCCCGATCGGCGGCGCGGTACTCGGCGCCTACAGCGACCGCCACGGCCGCAAAAAGGCACTCACGCTGTCCATCACGCTGATGGCGGGCTCGTCGATCCTGATCGCCATCTGCCCCGGCTACGAGACTTTGGGCCTTGGCGCCCCGCTGATCCTTATCCTCGCGCGACTGCTGCAAGGCTTCTCGGCAGGCGGGGAATTCGGCTCGGGTACAACCTTTCTTGTCGAGACAGGGCGCGGCGATCGCCGAGGCTTCTCGGGTTCGTTTCAGCATGCAGCAGTCAACGCCGGCGTGCTGGTCGCCTCGTTGATCGGCCTGGGGCTGACCTCGCGGCTGTCGCCAGCCGAGATGGCCGCGTGGGGATGGCGCTTCGGCTTCGGCATCGCCGGTCTGCTAGGCCTCATCGTCCTGTGGTTGAGACTCGTGGTCAGCGAGACCCCGTCATTCCAAGCGATCGCGGACAGGTCGGGTCAGAGCCGCCGCCCTTTGTTCGAGGTATTCCAGAAGCATCCCCGCAGCGTGCTTCGTGTCATCGGCATCGCCATGGCCGGCAACCTGGTCAGCTACCTCTGGCTCGTTCACTTCCCGACCTTCGTCCACGTGAAGACAGGTCTACCTCTGAAGGACGCGTTCACGGCTAGCCTGATCTCGATAGGCGTGTCGCTGCTCCTGGTTCCGCTGGCCGGCGCCCTGTCGGACCGTGTCGGGCGCCGCCCGGTGCTCATCGCCTTCGCTCTCAGCTCCGCCGCTTTCGTGGGTCCTGGCCTCGCGGCGCTATCCAACAACTTCTGGGTTGACACTGCCATTGTCACCATCGGTATGGCACTAGCCAGCCTATTCGCAGGTGTGGTCGCTTCTGCCATGGCGGAACAGTTTCCAGCAGAAGTTCGGGCAACCGGCGTCTCCCTTCCGTACGCCATCGCTGTGACGGTTTTCGGTGGCACGGCGCCATACATCATCACCGCGTTTACGAAAGCAGGCATCGGCAATCTGCTTTGGGTGTATATCGCGGCCGTCTGCCTGATCAGCTGCGTGGTGTACATGCGCATGCCTGAAACAAGCCGGAAGACACTCGACTAGCGCTGCGGCTCGGAGCTGCGGGTGCAGCACCTCAGCTCCCCAAGAAGGTCGGCAGCGACTCGAGACTCACGTCTCGCTTCGACCTCTGAGGAAACGCCAAACGGTGAGTGTCTATCGGCTACGCCGACTGCAGAACTGCACGGCCCGCCGAGTAGTTTCGTGCGTCGACCTGAAGGCGTGCATCCGCAACAGGTCGGTGGCAGGCGCATTCACGCGGGAGCCCTGACGTGCCACTACGCGGCCGGCTGTCCCGCACTCCGCGGATCTAGAAAGGCACCGCAGGAGACATCAAACAGGGACATGACCGTCAACCAGCGCTCGAAGGTCCCGCAACCAATGAGCGCCGTCGATGACCCCCTCATCGAACTGGTCGACAGGTCATGACCCAAGGCACTGTGCCGAAGCGCTTCAGGTATCAGCAATGCCTGAAGACCCCGGCCACATTGTGCTCAGTAGACGCGATAGACTTGGCCCGTCTGGCCGCCTTCAATGCTGC
>FSWO01000044.1_pt1 | contig 16399 bp, 15 predicted proteins | sample 1638031 | NCBI WGS metagenome assembly FSWO01 (sample SAMEA3914789, study PRJEB12502) | metagenome | biome: forest; material: soil | place: Canada | collected 2011-07-03 | depth 0.3 m
ACACCTGAGGCGTCCCGCTGGGCACGATCTTGACGATCGTCGTGCCGGTACCCTGCAAATTCTGATTGTTGTTGAAATTGGACACCAACAGGTCGCCGGACTTGAGCGCGCCCGATCGCGCGAAATCCTTGGGAACAAAGACAACGCCGTAGGGGTTCAGATCCCCGTTGAGAGGCACTGTTGACGACACAACGACAGGTGCGGGCAATAGAGCGCTGTCCCGATCATCGCGATCGGCCAGCGCATCGCCGGCGGAGATTGCCGTGAGCACCGCCACCAATACAGTTCCACGTGCACACGCCACCGTATTCCAGAACGCTCGCTTTTGCATGGTTAGTCTCCGGTTGGTCGAGGGGGTGGGCTTACGCTGAAGCCTGTTGAGCTGCCGTGTGCCCGTGGCTTCCGCTTCGTCCCACATTCCGGTCATGCCGTGAATTCGGTTGGTGGTTCAAAAAGCCCGTCTCTCTTGGCTGAATGCGCAATTGAGGGTGCAACCAGGGGGATTGCTCTGTAACGCTTCAGTCTGCGAACCGCGCGGAGGCGGAGCCGATTCTCTAGGAACTATTGGTACGAAGAAACTGGGCAGGTCAGATCCGGAACTCCTGGATCGGCTGCACGCCGATCTTTCAGTATTGATCCGCGTCCTGCAGGCAGAAGGCGCCGACCCTCATACGCCGCTTGCAGAGCTTTGATTGCGCGCACGTCTTCCAGGCGCGCGAGCCTGACAGGAGACGCTCGCAACAGACCCCTGCTGGCCGACAGCGCCAGTTCGGGGTGAGATCGCACCCCGGTTACTGGGCGACTGGCTGACCTGAATGCACCGCGCAAGGGCTTGCGCAGTGTGAAAGATTCTTCGCACCACGTCGTGTGGCCTGCAGAGAGTTGCGGGCTGATGGAAACGACGGGAACGATTTGCTCGAGTCGCCGACCATTGAGATTCCCGGGGGATCGCGACCTCATCGAGTCCTGGCCAACTTGGCCAGACGAGATGGTGCCTTTAGAGCGACCGGCGACGACACCTGGAACTGGCAAGGCAACAATCAACGAGGCAGAACAACTCTTTCACTTTCAGGCAGTGGTTCCGATAACGGTTGCAGGCCGATCTAAGCCTTGAAACCCGGACACCAGCTCGTGGACACGTCAATCTCCAGCACGCCCCCCTCCGCCGCTCCACCACCTGTCACTTCGCCCAGCGACGGAGCCTCCAAGCCCGAGGCCACTCCCGATCGCGAGGTGGTGACAGCGCCAGCAGCACCGCTTCCTTCAACGACCGTCACTTTGAGCCCCGCCGCGCAGGCTGCCCAAGAATCGTCAGAGACACCCGAACAGACGGCGCGCGAGGCACGCGGCAATGATCGCCAAGCACAAAAGTTGATCGCTAAGCAGGCTGCAGTAGAAAAGATGTACGCCGTTGGCTGAGAAGTGTGTCCAAGCCGGACTGCCGACTCCTCGGCGTTCGGCCCGTCACAAGCACAATAATTAGCCAAGCTTGCTGGCAGACATCCTGCCGCAAGAGAGCCGCGGAATGGGTGTGTTTCGCAACCTTCGGACCAGACTCGCGAAGCCGGCAGATGACGCTGGCGCTCGGTGCACTGGAGCGCGAACCGGGCGCCATCCATGAGAAGAGCGACACGTGCAGCGCGAAGAAGCGTGCGCAATGTATTGCGCAGTGCGCCAGAAGTTGCGGACTTCGGTGTCAGTGCGAACAGGTCGCCGCTCCGTCTGGCGGTTGGACTACGGCGAGCACCTCCACGCGACGGTCAACCATGCAGACCGAGACATAGCCTATCGCCCCGGGTGTCGAGGCGACGAATCGCATTACTGCCTCTTCGGATGCCAGAACGGGCGGGGGAACAATGCCGTGAAAATACTGGTCGTTCCAGTAGCCCTGCATCTCCTCGGGTGTCCTGTCGAAGACCCAGCGCGAGAAACTGCGTCGCAAGGGATGCGATGCTGGCAGGTTAACCGGCACGATCGGTGATCGATCCCGCCACAGTTGGCGCTTGCGTGCAAAGATGCCGGCAACGAGCGCCGGGGACAATGGCGTCGTCTCGGCCTGACCATGTCCCACGACGACCGCGATGGCCGTATCGGTTCCTGCACCGCCGGCTTCGCGTGTCGCCCCCGCCATGACGAGCATAGTGGCGACAAGCAGCCTCGCCACGGCACGCGATGTGCGAAGCTTCGGGGCATCGGCATGACCCATGCGCTTCAGTACACCCATGTCACCGACGACAGGAGCCCCGACGGCAGGCCTTCGGAATCCCCCGAGGCTCGTGCCCATTCGGCCTTGAACACCCAGTGCTGACCGCTCTTGTAGACGAGTCCGACGAGGCCCGTACGGCCGCGGTCCTGCTCCGCGGCACGACGATAAGCCTCGATACGACCCACGGCCCACCACCGGTTGGCGATCGGAACGACGGCCTGGCCGAACCAGCCATCCTCGTTGCCCGTTCCGCCACCGGTTCCTCGGCGAACGATCGCCTCCCCACTGAATTCGACACGGCGCCAGGTCCAGGCCGCATCAATGCCCACCAGCGAGAAGCGTGTCGACGTGTAGTCCGATTCGTCGAAACGACTGAACGAAACGCCCAACTGGAGATCGGGGTCCAGGGATGTCGACACGCGCGCGCCGAGCGCCCTGTCGAAGGCCTGGGAGCGGGGACTCGGGCGCCAGTCGCCGCCGTCGGCCGCGTAGACCTGATAGTCGACCCACCGGTTGGAAACGGGCACGCTCCCGAGCAGCATCAGCCCCGTCGCGCTTGTCGGAAACGCAGACTGGGAGATCAGCGGACGCAATACCGTCCAGACGAGTGGGTCGGAGTGCTCCTGGTTCCAGCGGCCGATCGGCGTCAGGAATTTGCCGCCACGCAAGGTGATCGAATCGGTGACGTGATAGTCCGCATAGAGGCGATCGAGCGCCACGAACGACGCAGAGTCTGGCCCGTCGTTGTCTTCGTGGTGCGGCACCTGGACGACGTCCTGCAGGTCGATCTCGCCGAGAATCTTCCACGCAGCTGAAGGCTCCCACCAGGCGATTCCGCTCAGGTGACTCAGATTCAGCCGGGCACGCTGACTGAATTGCGAATCGCCGTCCCCGGGTCCGCCGCGGTCTGCGTGGCCGTCCGTCCCGGCCTGCGATCGCCCATCTGGCACAAGCAACTGCACGGTGCCGTAACCGGAAAACGTCACGCCCGGCGCCAACCGGATCCCCGCTGGCGGACTATCGGGGATGTGTTCGGCCACGGGCACGTCGGACGGCGCGTCGTCGACGGCGCGCGCCGGGCAACCGACCGCAAGCAGCGACAGCGCCACGCACAATCGAATCGCCGCCATCGGAACCGCGTTGCGCCATCGACGCACATGCGTCGCCGGTGGCGCGGTTCTTGCGCCAGAGTAAGGGCCACTGGGCTTGCTCATGCCATCCTTGTCGTTCATCCATTTCCAGCGCGCAAAGTTCGTGCCCGTCCGACGACTGGCTCGATCGGCGCTGGTCGGCGCCCTTTCGCGAGTCGATCTCCTTGACCCTCAGACGAACCTTGCTTCTGGCCTTCGTGCTGCTCGGACTGCTGCCGAGTGCGGCATTGTCGTGGCTCAGCTTCACACGCACCCGCGCCGCCATGGTCGGGCAGATCAGGCTCAACCTCGAGGTTCAGGCCCGCAGTATCCAGTCTGACATCGACCAGATGCTGTTCGAGCGTTTCGAGAACGCCGCGGTGTGGAGTCGCTCCGAGCTCATGCAGGATCTGCGCTTGGCCGACGTCGACAAGCGCGTGACGAACTATCTCGTCGACCTGCAGGCGGGCTACCCCGGGGTGTACGACTACCTCGATTGCCGCTCCGACGATGGTCGGATCATCGCAAGCTCGGCGCCGTCGCGCATCGGTCGGGTAGTTCCGGCCAACGACACGGCATCGGCCTCGATACAACGCCGCCTTGGCAACGTCGCGGTCACGCTGTCGCTGCCATCCTCAAGGACCTTGGACGACGCGTCGCCATTCGTCATCGAGACGGCTATCGACTCGCCCTACGCCAGCGTCTCATCGTTTACCGCCCGGCTCGACACCGCCTTCGATGCGCGGCAGCTCAGCCGACTGCTGGATGCCGCAGCCATCGGTCGGCGTGTGATCGTCGTCGTGGACGACCAGGGTAGATGGGTAGCCGGCTCCCGCAACCTGCGCGGTCGCGCGCTGCCGGACGCGGGGGGCCGGCTGGCCGGATTGGCCCTGGCCGCTGCGCCTTCGGATGGTGTCACGCGAGGTGCACCCTGGCTGAGCGACGCCGCCCTTTCGGGGAAAAGCCGATCGATCGCCACCCCCGCCTTCGCAGGTTCCGGCTGGACGACGTTGGTGTACGAGCCGGTGGACGAGGCGCTCGCGCCGGTGGCGCAGATGGCCACGATCTTTGCCGGCCTGCTGATCGCCGTCTTCCTCGCCACGCTGCTGGCAACGGCGTGGATCGTGCCCGCCATCTCGCGACCGATCGTCTCGCTGACCGCTCGTACGCGCCGCTACCAACAAGGTCTCCTCCGCTCCGAGGACGCACCCTTGCGTTCGCGAATCGCCGAGATCGACATGCTCGCGCGCGCCTACGACGACATGGTACGAGCGGTGGAGAGGTCGCGCGAGGAGCTCGTTCGGACCTCGAAGATGGCCATGCTCGGCGAACTCGCAGCGGTGCTGGCGCACGAAGTGCGCACGCCCCTGGGCATCCTCCGATCGTCGGCGCAGATCCTTCGGCGCGACGCGGGTCTGTCGCCGGAGGGCATGGAGCTCATGGCGTTCATCGAATCGGAGACTGAACGCCTGAATGGCCTCGTCTCCACGATGCTCGACACCGCGCGTCCCCGGCCGCCGGCGTTGGGGACATGCGACATCCACGATCTGCTGCGGCGCTGTGCCCAGATGCACGATCTGCGACGCGGCGCGTCCGGCATCTCGCATCCCACGCTGCTTCAGCTCGACGCGACGCGGCACATGGTGCTCGTGGACGCGGAGCAACTCATGCAGCTCGTCTTCAACCTGCTCAACAATGCAAGCCAGGCGGCAGGCCCTGAAGGCCGCGTCGAGCTGTCCACGTTCGACGATCCGGGCGGGCTGTGCATCGCCTGTTCCGACGACGGTCCGGGGATCACGCCCGAGTTCGCCGAGCGGATGTTTGACCCGTTCGTCTCCGGCCGGGAAGGTGGGGTCGGCCTGGGTCTGGCCGTCGTCCGGCAGGTGGTCGCGGCCCACCGGGGCGAAATCCAGGTCGGCCGTAGCCGATGGGGAGGCGCAAGATTCCTCGTCCGCCTGCCCGCGTCGTCCCTCGCACTCATCGTGGAAGAAGCCTCATGAACAACGTGACCGTCCTGGTCGTCGACGACGAGGCGCACATGCGCCGCGTCCTTGAAATCATGGTTCGCCAGCTGGGCCACAACGTCCTGAGCGCCGCGGACGGTGCCCAGGCGCTGCAGATACTCGAGCGCGAGAAAGTCGACCTCGTGCTGACTGACCTGCGCATGCCCGTCCTCGACGGCCTCGGTCTGCTGAGGGGGATGGTCGACAAAGGCATGAATGTGCCGGCGATCGTGATGACGGCGCAGGGATCCGTGTCAACCGCGGTCGAGGCCATGAAGCTCGGGGCCGAGGACTACCTCCTGCGTCCATTCGATGTCGAAGTCCTGGAACTGTCGATCCACCGCGTGCTTGAGCGCGGGCAGCTGCGCATCGAGAACAGCTACCTGCGCGAGCAGGTCGAGCGGCCGGACGCAGAATTCTTCGGCACCAGCGCCGCCATGCAGCATGTGTTCGAACAGGTGCGGCAGGTCGGCCCGACGCGAGCCTCTGTCCTGATCACCGGAGAGACGGGCACCGGCAAGGAGCTCGCGGCGCGTGCAGTGCACCGGGCCTCGGAGCGTCGCGACAATCTCTTCGTGCCGATCAACTGCGCCGCGATGCCGGCCGACATGGTCGAGGCAGAGCTCTTCGGGCACGAGCGCGGCGCGTTCACAGGAGCGGTGAAGGAGCGAATCGGCAAGTTCGAATTGGCATCGAAGGGCACGATCTTCCTGGACGAGATCACGGAGATGCCGATCGGTCTGCAGTCGAAACTGCTGCGGGTGCTGCAGGAATCGCGGATCGAGCGGCTCGGTGGCAATCGAACGATCGACCTGGACATGCGTGTCATCGCCGCCTGCAACCAGGATCCGCGCGAGGCGATCCGGGCAGGAACGCTTCGCGAGGATCTCTTCTACCGCCTGAACGTCTTTTCGCTGGCATTGCCTCCGCTGCGCGAACGCCCCGAGGACATCGTGGGGCTCATCCACCATCTGGCGGCCAAGCAGGGCCGAAGCGTGGAGGTGACCCCCGAGGCCCTGGCCTGCCTTCAGCGGTATCGGTGGCCCGGCAACGTGCGCGAACTGGAGAACGTCGTGCAACGAGCGTTGATCCTGAGCCGCGAGCGGACGATCGAGCTGCGGCACCTGCCAGCAGACATGTCGGTCGGTACGGCGCCTGGCTCCGCGTCGAGCCCGCCTGCGGGCGTTGCCGCCGACGCGTCGCTCGCGTCGATGTCACTCGATCTCGGCCAGGCAACCGAAGCGCTGGAGGAGCGGTTGATCGCCGAAGCGCTCCGCCGCACCGATGACAACAAGCGACGCGCGGCGGCACTGTTGGGCATCAGCGAGCGAACGCTCTGGTACAAGCTCGGGCGCTCCGGCAAGCAGACCTGAGACCGCTGAGGCAAGCGCACTGCCCAGCGGCGCGGGCGCGCGGCCGTGGGCTCCAGTCGCAGCGTGTCGTGGGCTTCGAAGATGCGGCCCGGTTCAGCAGAGGCCTGGACGACGCCAGCTTCTGAAGAGGGCCCGCAATTCATTGCGTGGCCTGCAAGATCGTTCACGGTTCAGACGCCTGCTTGCGCGCATTTTCCCGCGTCTCCGCGAATCGGCCGCAACCGACACGCGATCTCATCACTCGCGATCTGGCGGCCATTGTCGACCGGACTCCCCAGGACAACACCGGGCCAAGCGCTCGAATCCGCTGAGCGCTCATGTCGGCTCATCGCGTAGGAGGCATATCGCGCGACACCTTTCCAGGCTTTGGCCTGAAGTTTGCGATGAAGGGGGTACGGGGGCCCGTCGCCACCGACGCAGCAAAGGCGCACTATCGTGGAAGTTCTCGAAGAAATTGGTTTCCCGGCGCGGCAAGGAGACATGGGATCCGGCGTGTCGATGACGCGCTGGAGAGCGACACGAGAGCATGTGGACCTGTCGATCATCGTCCCGACCTTCAACGAAGCGGGCAACATTAGCGAGCTGATTCGTCGTGTCGAGGCCTGTCTGGGGGGCATCCGTTGGGAAATGCTCGTGGTCGATGACGATTCTGCGGATGGCACAGCCGATCTCGTCGCGGAGATCGGGCGTCGCGACGCTCGCATCCACTGCCTTCGTCGCATCGGTAGGCGAGGCCTGTCGAGCGCGTGCATGGAAGGCATGGCGCTGGCCCGCGGCACCTACCATGCGATCATGGATGCCGACCTTCAGCACGATGAGAGCCTTCTGCCTGCAATGCTGCGATCCATTGCGATGGGCGATGTCGATTTGGTCGTCGGCTCACGCTATGTCGACGGCGGATGCGTCGCGTCGTGGAATCCGATGCGGCTCGCCATGTCGCGGGCAGCGACCGTCGTGACGCGCCTGCTTCTGCGCGTCGAGCTCAGCGATCCGATGAGCGGGTTCTTCATGATCCGCCCGGAGGCGGCGCTTCCTCTCGCCGCGCGTTGCTCCGACAAGGGATTCAAGCTCCTGCTCGACATCGTTGCGTCATCGACGGTGCCGCTTCGCGTGGTCGAACTCCCATACCGCTTTGCGGTGCGCACGTCGGGAAAGAGCAAGCTCGGCGCTGGTGTGGTCTGCTACTTCGTGGCGTCACTGGCAAGGCACCTGGTCGACCGCATCCCACAGCGTTTCGTCAAGTTCTGCACGATCGGCGGCTCGGGCGTGCTCGTGCATCTCGCGGTGCTGTGGTCGTTGCAGCGATGGCTGCAGGCGTCGTTTCCGGCGGCTCAGACAAGCGCCGTGCTAATCAGCATCACCAGTAACTTCAGCTTGAACAACCGGCTGGCGTTCGGCGACCTGCGCCTTCGCGGCGCGCGCTTTTTCGGCGGCATGTCGCGCTTTGCCGCGCTGTGCGCATTCGGGGCCGTCGTCAACGCGGTGGTGGCGGAGGCTCTGCATCACGCTGGTGTGCACCGGATGCCGTCCGCGATCGCCGGCATCCTCGCCGCTGCGGTCTGCAACTATCTGACCGTGTCGAGGTTCGTATGGGGTTCATAGGAGCATTGTCCGGCGCACGACGCCTTGCCGCCGCCGTGCCATTGCCAAGGTCGCTGTCGGCGGCCTGGCTGATCGCGATCGGCCTCGCCCTACATCTGGTGTTGGCGACGCATGCCGGACTATCGCCGGACGAGGCGCACTACGCACTGTACGGCGCGCGCCCGGATTGGAGCTACTTCGACCACCCGCCGCTGACGGGCTGGCTGCAGGCGCCGTTCGTTGCGGCCGGCGGCTTCGACCTCCTGATGCGCGTCGTTCCCATGGCAAGCTGGCTGCTTGCGGTACTCATGATGATCTCGCTTTGCCGCCAGCTTCCGCTCGACACGGGCCCAACGCGTGCAAGTGCTGCGCACATCGACGGCTGGGTTGCTCTGATGATGCTGGCGAGCCCGATGCTGAATCTGCTCGGCGTCGCGCTGGTTCCCGACACGCTGCTGATCGCCCTGGTGCCAGCCGTCATGTCCGCGACGTGGCGACTGCGGACGCCCGACATGGCTTCGACGCCCAGGCGCTGGCTTCCCCTGTCGCTTCTGCTGGGGCTGTGCGTCCTGTCCAAATACACCGGCGTCTTCATCGTGCTGGGCGCGCTGCTGAGCCTCCTGCGATTCCATGGTGCCGGACTGCTGCTGCTGCGTGGAACCTGGCTCTGCGCCTTCATCGTGGCTGCCAGCACGAGTCCCATCCTCGCGTGGAACATCCAGCACCATTGGGCGTCCATCGGATACCAGTTCGCGCACTCTGTAGGCTACCAGGCATGGACGATCCGGTCCGTGTTGAGAGCCATCGCGCTGCAACTAGCGCTCTTTGGCTTGCTGCTGCCAATCGCGACGAGTCGGGCGTTGCGCAAGCGAGAGCGGGGAAACGGCGATGCAGGAGATGCATGCGCAATGGGGATTGCGTTCGCCGCCCCCGTACTCATTGTCTTCGCGGTCATGGCCGGAAGGGGTAGTTCGCTGCCCCACTGGACCGCCTGCGGCTGGGTGGCGCTGGTGCCCCTTGCGGTATCCGGTGTGCTCCGCATGGGCTCGCGCACCGTCGTTGGCCTGTTGATCTGGCAGGGAGCGCTGCTCGTCTCCATCCTCGGGCTGGTGCTGATGGGTGGCCTCGGCACAGAGTCGGGCCCAGCGGCGAGCAGTGCTGCCGGCGTGCGGATACCCGGCACCCACCCCAATCCAGTGGCGGACGTGAACGGCTGGGAGGCTGCGGCGCTGCACGGCGCCGGACTCGCCGAGCAGCGCGGAGCACGCGGCCTGGTGGTGATGAACTGGTCGCTGGCAAGCCGGCTCGCGTGGTACGCACGACCCATGCCGGTCTTCGTTGCGCCGGAGCACAACGACCAGTTCCGCCTATGGTTCGGCGCCCTTCGACCCGGCGACTCGGCGGTGGTCGTGGACTGGTCGGCGATGCCGCTGACGGTGCCCGTCGGTGCGGGGGGCTTCGCGACATGTCGGCCTCTCGATCAACTGCCAACGATTGCCGACGGACGCCAGGTCGCTCACTTCAACTACCTCTTCTGTCAGGACTGGCGAGGTGGCGCCCCGGATCGATGAGCGACCTTGGACACCTGCGCTGACGGCCGCCGGCCCGGGACGAGGATGGCGAGGTACGTTCGCCGTGGTGTTCCTTGCACGGCGTCATCCAGGATGAAAACCATGACCATCGCTTCAAGTCCCGCCCTGAGCCCCGCGCCGGCGCGGTACGGTCGCATCGCGCAACTGCTTCATTGGGCCACCGCGGCACTGGTGCTCGTGGCGTTCCTCTACGGACCAGGCGGCCCCGAGGCGCGGGTCTATGCGCTGCCACGCGACTTCGACCGTCATCTGCACGAGACCCTGGGGTCGACCGTCCTTCTGCTGGTGGTATTGCGCGTCATATGGAGGCTCTTCGACCGGCGGCCGGAACCCGCCCCCGTCAGCCGATGGATGGGCCTGGCAGCCATCCTCGTCCAGATCGCGCTCTACCTGCTCTTGTTCGCGGTGCCCCTTTCGGCCGTTCTTGGCGCGTGGCTGGAAGGCCATCCGTTGGCCTATCTTGGAGGCTTGTCGATCCGCGCGCCGTTTGCGGCTTCGCATGAACTGGGTGCGACGATAGCGACAATTCACACCTGGCTTGGCAACGCGATCCTCTGGGTCGCCGGGTTCCACGCGCTGGCGGCGCTCTACCATCAGTTCATCCTGAAGGACGGCGTTCTCGCCTCGATGCTGCCCGGGTTGCCGTCGAAAGACACTTCGCGGCGAATCTAGCTAGGCGCTTGGCCGAGAATGTTCGGCAACTGCGGTCTGACCCGCTCGGATCTTCGTGGCGGAGCGCATTGGTTTCCGTGAGCGGTTCATGAGCGCCATGTCGGAACGGGGCAACCCCTAGCGGCGGACGCACTCTTGCCCGACGTCAACGTCGACGCCGGAGGGTGCACCGCGAGTTCCAGAAGCGGAGGCACCTGTCGGAGTCGAACTTTGGAGAACTGCCGTCGCCGGCACGGGCGACCCGTCTCCGATGGAGAGGCCTTGATACAAGACAAATCGTGGCAGGAGTCGCCGCGTAGCATTCCGTGATCGGGATCGGCGGGAGTGGCGGCGGTGCAAAGCGATTGGTATGAGACCCAGAGACCAGCCACGTATTTGGTTGTGCCCGTCGGTGTTGATTTAGCGAGGTTGCAGCTGCCGGACGAAGTCCGCATTTTGCTCGGCGATGCCGCCCCGATACCGCTCGCGCTGGATGTCGAGGCGAACACCATGGCGCAGCGCTTCCACTTCGTCGGAGTCTGCGGCTGCCTGAAACATTCAGGCTATTGCGTGCTGCGCACCTGACACGCCGGAAGGCTCTGGCGGAAACGCTTGCGCAAGTCGCCGAGACCGGAGAGTTGACTCAGCGAAGGCCGAATTGACCCCGCAACAAATGTCAGACGATGCCAGCAAGTGCGCAACTCCTTGCGTACCGCGCGGCGTTCACCAGGCCTTGACAAGACGGGTGTCTCGCTTCCGATTGGAGTCCGGCCGCCTCTGCCGCGCCGCGGCGCCATGAACTGGCGTTCGCTTGGACCTTTGGCCCGAAGCTTGCGTAGAGTTGAGTCCGCCTCGTCCCGGCCACCGACTCGACAGTGCAGCCGCATGCCCAAGACGGAGGCGCAACGCAGCCAGCCCGTCAAATACAGACCATGACTCAATGAAACACCACCATTTGATGAAAGCAGGCCTCATTGGCCTTGTCGCGTTGGCGGACCATTGCGCATACGGCACGCCGCGCGCGATGATTCCGGCAGAGAGTCGGATCGACTTCGTCGTCAAGGAGATGGGTGTTCCGGTGCAGGGAACGTTCAAGCACTTCGAGTCGAACGTCGACATCGATCCGGTCAATCCTGCGCGCTCGAACGCGCAATTGAAAATCGACGTGGGTTCCCTTAGCACGGGGACGGAAGAGGCCGACACGATCGCGGTGGGTACTGACTGGCTCGACAAGGACCACACTCCGTATGCCTTGTTCAAGTCGCAGTCATTTCGCAGCCTGGGGGCCGGCCGCTTCGAGGCCCGCGGGCAGCTGGCCCTTCACAACCGCGCAAGGGATCTCGTCCTGCAATTTGTCAGCGCCGACCAGGCGGGCGGCAAGACTTTGATCACATGCGACTTCGTGATCCGGCGCTCGGAATTTGGCATCGGCGGGGGAGAGTGGAACGAGGCCGGGGTCGTGGCGGAGGAGGTCCCCGTGAAGGTCCGCCTGATGTTGGCGGCCGCGCCGGCTCCGTCCAAATGATCTCGAACGCGAAGATCGAGCCCACGATCAAGATCGTCCGAACGGACGCGGCGCCGACTGCGGCATTCGGCGCGCGCGCCGCCCCTTTGATTCGCGCCGAGGGCATCAAGCTGCAATTCGACCGCGGCGCCATCAACGCTCTCGATGGACTGGACTTTCACGCAGACAAGACCGAATTCGTCGCAGTCGTCGGTCCAAGCGGCTGCGGGAAATCGAGCCTGCTGAACCTCGTCGGCATGCTCGAGGCACCGACGTCGGGGCAACTCTTCATGGCAGCACTGGCGTACGCCGACGTCGCGGACCAGGCCGCGTTCCGGCGCCGTCACTTCGGCTTCGTCTTCCAGTCCTTCCACCTGATCCCGACCCTGACCGCGCTCGAAAACGTGCTGTTGCCGACGATCGGCGCCCGCGATTCCCGGCGCGACAGCCTGGAACGCGCCTGGCAGCTGCTGGCGAACATGGGATTGGACAAGCGTGCACGCCACTTCCCATCGCAGATGTCCGGCGGCGAGCGCCAACGCGTGGCGATCGCGCGTGCGCTGATCAACGAGCCCGACGTGATCGTGGCAGACGAGCCCACCGGCAGCCTGGATTCCGCGGCCGCACGCCAAGTCCTGGACTGCCTGGAGAGGATTCGCGCCAGGACGCACGTCACCATAGTGATGGTCACGCACGACGCCGAGGTCTCCGCCCGCTCCGACCGGATCGTTCACCTGCGCGACGGTCGCCTCGACCCGAGCTGGGAGAGCAGGACATGACCTTGCTGCAGCTTGCCCTGCACAATCTCCTTCGGCGCCGGGCCCGCACTGCGCTCACCGTTTTCGCCGTCGCGTTGGGCATTGCCGCGATCGTCGCGCTGACGGGGATTGCCTGGGGCTTCGAGGCCAGCTGGCAGAAGGCCAACGACTCGCGCGGAACAGATCTGATCGTCACCCGCGTCGCCAGCGAGAACTCGATGCCCTCGCCGTTTCTGGCCGAGGCCAATTCGCGCATGCTCAAGGCGATGCCGCACGTGCAGGACGTCGTGGGCCTGCTCAGCGAGATGCTGAGCGTCAGCGCCGACGCGCCGCCGGTCTTCGTATTCGGTTGGGCCTGGGACAGCTATCTCTGGAAGCATCTCCAGCTGGTTCGCGGCCGCTGGCCAGTGTCGGACTCGGAAGCCGGCGTTGTGCTGGGATCGATCGCCGCCGACCTGCTCCACAAGGGACCTGGAGACGAACTGGAAATCGAAGGCCGGTCGTTCAAGGTGATCGGGATCTTCGAGAGCCCAGCCGTCATCGAGAACGGCGCGCTGATCGTCACGCTGACGCAGGCCCAGCAAGTCACGGACAAGCCAGGCAAGGTCAATGTCCTGAACATCAAGCTCGATGGCGACGCCACGCAGAAGGATGCCGACGCGATCAAGGCGCGCGTGCGCGCCACGATGCCGGGCTACATCGCGTTCACCTCGGGCGAACTCGTGCGACAGAACGCCATCGTGCGGATCGCGAAGGCCATGAGCGATGCCACGATCGTGGTCGCCAGCCTGGTCGGAACGCTGGTCGTCTTCAACACCATGTTGATGGGCGTCAACGAGCGGACGCGCGAGGTGGGGATCCTCCAGGCGGTCGGTTGGCATTCGCGAACGATTGTTCGATTGATCGTCAGCGAAGCCATGCTGCTCACGCTGACCGGGGGCGTGCTCGGTTGCCTGCTGGGGATCAGCGCCGCTGTCGGGATGTCGCATCTCGATCTGATGCGAGGCAAGATCGACGCGGTCTTCTCGCCGACGTTTCTCGCCAGCGTGCTGGCGCTGTCGGCGCTGCTGGGAATTGCCGGCGGGCTGCTTCCAGCGATCAAGGCCTCGCGCATGCTGCCGGCCCGCGCCCTGAGGCACGAATGAATCCCGTCACGCTGGCGACAGGCCTGCTTCTTTGCGGCGCGCTCGCCTCCGCGTTCTGCGAGCCCGTCTCGACTACGTCGGCATCGGCGCTGGTCGAGTCCATGCGGGCCGCGCGGGAGAGCGATGGTTTCGAGATGCGTGTCTCGTTGCAACGATCCGGCGCCGCCGCCGGCGACGTTGTCAAGATCGCGTTGATCGGTCAATTTCACGATGGGCGCGAGCGGCTGCTTGTGCGCGGCATCGCGCCTGCCGACATTCGCGGGCACTCGATCGTCTCCGAGCGATTCGGAGATCGCATCGAATCCACATCCTACGAGCAGGCATCGACGCCGGGAGCGAGTCGGGCGGACCCGTCGGCAGGTGTCTTCGGCAGCGCCATGATCGTGTGGGATTTGATGGCACCGTGGTGGGACTGGCCGGTGCAGATCGACGAAGGGCCGCGGACGATCTCGGGGCACGCTTGCACTCAGGTTCGTTCGCGCTCGGATCATCGACGGGAGGGCTCGACCGTGACCGAGGCAATCAGCTGCGTGGACGCGCCCAATGGCCTCGCGTGGAGGACGACGCTTCTCGACAGCCACCACCACGTGCTGCGCAGCATCGAGGTTACGAGGGTTCTCCGGACGCAGGCTGGCCGCTCGGCTGCCCGGTCCGCGTCGATCACGGATGCCGACGGCACGGTGACACTGGTCGAAGTCTATGGCGGCGACGAGCACTATGAAATTCGTCCGGACACCTTCGAGACGCCGGCGCGCCTGGTTCCGGCGAAAGGTTGAGGCATGAAGTCCCTGGAGCAAATGTCTCCTGATGCGCGGATCTCCGGTGCGTGGTGCAACTCCAATCTGGCGGTCTCGGCATTCCTAGAGGCCATGAGCTTTGCGACGCCCCCGCTCGAACGTTTCTTCATCCAGACGGTGTGCGATGCCGCTCGGCAATGGCCCGATCCGACGATGAAGTCGCGTGCGCACGACTTCGTGCAGGAAGAGGCGCGACACTCCAGCGCGCACCGTAAATTCAATCTCGCATTGTCTTGCTATCTGGGCGCTCGCCCCCCCGGGCTGAGACAGCTCGAGTGGCTGCTCGATCGAGCGCCCCGGCGGCTGTGCATTCGCACCCGGTTAGCGAGCGTCGAGGCGATTGAACAGGTCTCTGAAATTCTCTCCAAACGTTACCTTCGCTACGAACGCGGGGCCGCGTTCGATTGCCCGTTCGCTCGTCACCTGTTCGCCCAGCATGCCCGCGAGGAGATCGGCCATGCCGCCGTCATCCACGACCTGCTCATTCCGTCACGGCGTTCCAGCAGGTTGATCAAGACGGCCGCGTATGCGATTGCCGCCGCTGCAGGGACTGCCTATTTTGCGGTGGCAGTGCCGTGGATCATTCTTCGCAAGCTCAGCGCCCGCCGACCCGGCAAGGAATCCATCGAATGAACAAGTCACGTATCCCGTTCGCCGCTCTCGCCGCGCTCGCCATGGCGGTATCGACCAGCTGCTCCGATTTGTCGGTACCGACGCCCGCGCCAACCGGGTCGCCCGAGACAACGAGTGCCCAGGCTGCGTCGGAGCCGCTGGCGGCGACCTACGCGCGCCTCGCCCAGGACGGATCGCGGGTCTTCACGCTCGATCCGGCAAGTTCGTCCGTGAGGATCTACGTCTTTCGCGACGGTCGCGCTGCCCGGCTGGGTCACAACCACGTCTTATCAGCGCCCCGCTTTGCCGGCTTCGTGTCGCTGCCGTTGACGGGTGCCGCGGACGCACGGTTCGATCTCGAGTTCCGCCTCGACGAACTCGAGATCGACAACTCCACCCATCGCACCGGCCAGGGCGCAGCCTTTGCTTCGGTGCTGTCGCCTGAAGCCATCGAGGGTACACGCGAGCATATGCTCGGCGAGTCGAACATGCAGGCTGCACGGTTTCCGACGGTTCGCATTCACTGCATGCGCATCAGTGGCGAAGCGCCCCACTATGCCGCGCAGGTCGCTGTCCAGCTGCACGGCACCAGCCGGGACATGTGGATCCCATTGACGGTCACCGGTCTGCCGGAGAGTCTGGCGGTCCGCGGATCATTCGTGCTTCGACAGACCGATTTCGGCATTCATCCCTACTCGGTCGCGGGCGGCCTTCTGGCCGTCAAGGACGAGGTAGTTGTTGATTTCTCGTTGTCGGGTCGCTAAGTCTTGGTGACAGATCCGTCGTGGCCCCACCGCGAGCGGAGGCGAAGATCGACCAATTCGAGGTACGTTCCCGCGACGGACTTGAGGCAATCCGAGTCAACGTCTTTGCCGCTACCAACCCGATACAGCCTGTCCGAAATAGCCTTCATGCTGCTCCGAAGCCGACCTTCGTGAATGACTGGTCGTGGCCGCAACATGCCCGTCGCGCGTGTAGCGTTGCTTCTACGTACGGGCTACTCAGGTAGCGCATGAATCAGCAGGCACCGGCGCCCCTTTTCGGTGA
>FSWO01000054.1_pt1 | contig 16144 bp, 12 predicted proteins | sample 1638031 | NCBI WGS metagenome assembly FSWO01 (sample SAMEA3914789, study PRJEB12502) | metagenome | biome: forest; material: soil | place: Canada | collected 2011-07-03 | depth 0.3 m
GCACTACTGCACGCGCAGCGTGGAACGCACGGCGTTCCGTCAGCGCATCTTGGACAGCTCTTTTGCCGAAAGCGTGCATTTCCACTATGACGACGGAGATGCTCAGCAAAGGCTAGCCGTCCCTGAGTTACTGGGGGCGCCGGACCCAGAAACGCACGTCTACGTCTGCGGCCCCAGCGGCTTTCTGGACTTCGTCCTGACGACAGCCAGGGCCAACGGCTGGTCAGAGTCGAACCTGCACTGCGAGTACTTCAGCGGCAAGGCGGTTGAGGCGGCTGGCGACACCGCGTTTCAGGTGCGAGTGGCGAGTAGTGGGAAGCTCATCCCGGTGGCCGCAGATCAAACGGTGGTTGCCGCACTGCTGGCCTGTGGAATCGAAGTTTCGATGTCGTGTGAGCAGGGCGTTTGCGGAACCTGCGTCACACGCGTGCTCGAGGGCGAGGTCGACCACCGCGACATGTACTTCACTGACTCAGAGAAGGCCTGCAACGACCAGTTCACGCCTTGCTGCTCGCGGGCAAAGTCAAGTGTGCTGGTGCTAGATCTGTAGAGACGAGTGACGTCATGAATGAGATCCATAGACCAAGCGCCATGCGCCCTAGCCAAGGCGAGACTGCCTCGATCTCGCGACCGAACATCGCGGTGGGAGCGATTGCCACCGAAATGCGACTGATCGGCCCAAGGCCCATGCCCATGCGGGTACAGCGAGTCCTGCGGAGCCAGGATGAAACCGTTTCCGCGATTTCCCCGTCCTATGGCCGCTAAGCTTTCCCCTGGCTCCGCTTCGAGCGGCAGCGGTGCTATCGAGTTCGACTACGTCATCGTTGGTGGTGGGTCGGCTGGATGCGTCCTGGCAAATCGACTGAGTTCTGACAGTTCCGTTCAGGTGCTGCTGCTGGAGGCTGGGCCTTCGATCGAGCCATTCTGGGTTCGCACTCCGGCAGGCATGAGCAGGCTGTTCTTCGATGAAAGACTGAACTGGAAGTTCTTCACGGAAAATGAGGCCGAGCTCGCCGGCAGGCGCATCTATTGGCCAAGAGGGAAAATTCTTGGGGGCACGAGTGCAATCAACGGCATGGTCTACACGCGCGGTGTCGCCTCTGACTATGACGAGTGGTGCAACGCCGGAAACGCCGGTTGGTCGTGGAACGACGTGCTGCCGTACTTCAAACGATCTGAGTCAAACACCCACGGTACCGAAGAGCTTCATGGACGCAACGGGCCGTTGAATGTCTCGAGCCCGAGGACGCAGCATCGAGTCACCGCGACCTTTGTTGCCGCGGCGACCGCTGCCGGGCTTTCCGCCAACAACGACATCGCGGGCGAAGGGCGAGAGGGCGTTGGCTTTCTTCAACACACGATTGCAGAAGGCGTTCGTGCTTCGGCCTCCAGTGCCTATCTGCATCCGATTCGACATCGCGCGAACTTGACAGTGATAGCTGACGCGTCTGTCCAGCGGGTCGAAATCGTTGGCGGGCGGGCAGTTTCGGTGGTGTTCCAACAGTCTGGCGAGATGAGGCGAGCGGTCGCAAGACGGGAAGTAATTTTGAGTGCCGGAGTAGTCGGTTCGCCCCAAATTCTCCTGCTGTCCGGGATTGGGCCAGGCTCGCAACTGCTGCGGTTCGGGATCCACGTAGCCTCCAATCTCAGAGGTGTAGGAAAGAATCTGCAGGATCATTTGGCTGTCAACGTGGGCTTTGAAGTACGAGACGGAATGTCTTTGAACCGGGACATTTCTGGCTGGCAGAAATATGTCCAGGGCGCGCGTTACCTGCTCACGCGCAGCGGACCGCTGGCAACCGGTGCATCTCACGCTGCGGCGTTTGTTCGCAGCAGCCACTCGGTCAATTCGCCCGACATTCAACTTAGCTTTCGACCGCTGAGTTTCACGTTCGATGCTGCGAACAGACTACGGACGCACGACTTCCCCGGCGTGCAGTTTGCTGGCGCGATCCTGAAGCCAAAATCGCGTGGTTCGATTGAACTCCGGTCTGCATTGGCTCATGACTCTCCGGTCATTCGGGCGAACTACCTCAGCGACTCCGCCGACCAGGCCGCGATGGTCTCCGCAGTGAACTGGATTCGGCGGATCGCTTCGACGTCACCCTTTCGCGAGGAGGTTCTGCGAGAGGCCGGACCAAGCAGCGACTGTCGAACTGATGCCGAAATCCTGGAACTCATCCGCAATCAGTGTCAGACCATGTACCACCCGGTCGGAACCTGCAAGATGGGCAACGACCCGATGGCAGTCGTCAACGATCGCCTTCAGGTGTACGGCGTTGCAGGGCTACGCGTGGTTGACGCCTCAATCATGCCCACCATCGTCGGCGGCAACACGAACGCGGCCGTTGTGATGATCGCGGAGAAGGCCTCGGACATGATTCTCGAAGATGCGAAGGGTCGCTCCGCATCTCGCCCTCTTGAACTCGCTAATCGGAGTTGACTGAATTATGAAGAAACTTTCGCTACAACACTTTATCGATGGACGGGCAGTGCCGCCCGCGAACGGAAAGTACATCGATGCGTTCGACCCTTCCACCGGACAGCCAATAGGCGAGGTGGCACGCGGCGACGTCGCCGACGTGGACGCGGCCGCGAGGAGTGCTCGTGCCGCGTTCCCCGCATGGCGAGATCTGCGACCGATCGCCAGGGGGCGCATCCTGACGGAAGTCTCCCGGAAGATTCGTGAGCATGCCAAAACGCTTGGCGAAATCGAGAGCCGCGAGACGGGCAAGCCGACCGCGCAGGCGACTTGGGAGATAGAGAACACGGCGCAGTACTTCGAATACTACGGTGGGCTCGCAACAGCCATCCAAGGAGAAACGATCAATCTCGGCTCTGGCTACCACTCGTACACGCGGAGAGAGCCTTACGGCGTCGTCGGTGCTATCTTGCCCTGGAACTTGCCGCTCAACCAGGCGGCGAGGGCGTGTGCGCCGGCGCTAGCCGCCGGAAACACCGTGGTCGTCAAACCCTCGGAAGCGACGTCGGGGTCGGTGCTGGCGCTCGCGAAGATACTCACGGACGAGTGTGGTGTGCCGCCAGGCGTGTTCAACGTCGTGACCGGCTTGGGCAGAGAGGCCGGCCAAGCGTTGGTCTTGCACAAGGACGTCAGAAAGGTCGCCTTTACTGGTTCCTTGCGAGCCGGACAGGAGGTTGGGCGCATCGCAGCCGAGCGGGTGCTGCCGTTGACCCTCGAGCTGGGGGGCAAGTCTCCGGATATTGTGTTCGCAGACGCCGACCTCGGGCTGGCGGCCGCCGGAGTCGTCAAGGGGTTCTTGCTCAACTCCGGCCAGGTCTGCTTGGCAGGGACGCGGATCCTCGTGGAGCGCTCCATTCACGATGAGTTCGTTGAGGCACTCAAATCCGCGATGAAGACCTATACCTTGGGAACGGGTGAGGCGAACGTCGGCCCCATGACGACGCAGGCGCAGTACGAGAAGGTCCAGGAGTACTACGCGATCGCCAAGGAGGAAGGTGCCATCGCGGCGGTTGGCGGCGAGTTGCCGTCGGATCCGGCACTGCGCGGCGGTTGGTTCGTTTCTCCGACTCTGTATGTTGGCGTTGAGAACAGCATGCGGATCGCCCGCGAGGAGGTGTTCGGACCGGTGGCCAGTGTCATTCCCTTCGACAATGAGGTCGAGGCCATCGACATCGCCAACGACACGGACTACGGGCTCGCGGCTGGGATCTGGACGCGTGACCTCACGCGCGCCCACCGAGTCGCAGCCCTGCTCGAGGCTGGCCAGATCTACATCAACGAGTACATGGCCGGTGGCGTTGAGACGCCGCTGGGTGGCTACAAGATGAGCGGCTATGGTCGAGAGAAGGGCCTCGAGGCCATTCATCACTACACGCACCTGAAATGTGTGACGGCCCGGATCTGAGTCTCCACCTTTGAGGTTGAAGCCGAAATGCTGTGAGCCTCCGCGGACTTCAACCATGAACAGCGCCACACTGTCCGCTCCGTTCGCAGAGTCCAAGTCGGCGGACATTGTGCTCTGTCTCCTGCTTCTGGTCGGGTTTGTTGCCGCTTTGGTACTGGGTGAGAGCTACGGTCAATTCGGTGTGGCCGTTGGCGCTGGCGGCTGCATCGCTGGTCTTGGCGTCGCGGCGTGGCGCATGAGGCCCGGTACCTTGATGTCGCGCATGGGCCTGTCCTTGGGCGCGATGGCCATGGTCGCTCTGCAGATCGATCTTGCGCGCGGTACGACTGAGCTTCATTTCGGCATATTCGTTCTGCTGGGCATCTTGTTGATCTACGCCGACTGGCGACCGATCGTCGGTGCCGCCTGTCTCATTGCTGTGCATCACGTTGCGGTGGACCGACTGCAGGCGGCGGGAGTCGGCGTCTTTTGCATGTCCAACCCCTCCCTGCCGCGGATCGCGTTGCATGCGGTCTACGTCTTGCTCCAGACTGCCGCGGAGATCTGGGTGGTCAAGTTGCTCGTCGACGGTCGCGCCACCACGCACACCGCGCGTGAGCACGCGCAAGCCATGAGCGTGTCTCTGAAAGACGCTTTCGAGACAACTCGCAAGGGCGTTTCAGCACTTGAAGCCGCGGTCGCAGAGATCGTGTCAGGAAATAGCGACCTCAACCACCGCACCGAGTCCGCCGCCGAGAGCGTTCAACAAGCCGCGGGCGCCATGGAGCAACTCGCAAGCTCGGTGAACGGGAGCGCAATATCCGCGGCCGAGGCAAATCGCTTGGCCGAGGAGGCTACGCGAGTGGCCGGACGGGGTGGCGAGCTCATCGAGGAGGTCGTCACGAAGATGACCGAGATCGAGGGCTCAGGTCGTCGAATCGAGAGCATCCTCGGCGTGATTGACGGCATCGCGTTCCAGACCAACATCCTTGCGCTGAATGCCGCAGTAGAGGCCGCGAGAGCAGGCGAACTGGGCCGTGGCTTCGCTGTTGTGGCGAGTGAGGTGCGCATGCTAGCTCAGCGCAGCGCCTCCGCCGCTCGCGAGATCAAATCCCTCATCGCAGCGAGCGCCGAGGTCGTGCAAGACGGGTCGCGGCTGGTCACTGATGCGGGCGCCACCATGCGAGAGATTGTTGGCAGCGTCGATGGCGTCGCCCGCCTGATCGAGACCATCGCCTCCGGCGCCGTGGAGCAGAGCCAAGGCATCGGGGCTATCGCAAGCACTGTCAGTCAGATCGACCAGATGCTCCGACAGAATGCTGCGCTCGTCGAGCAGAGTGCCGAGGCTGCCGAGAGCGTGCGGGATCAGACGGCGCGGCTGCGCGAATTGATCGAGAACGTCGACCCTTAGCCCGGAACCCGGAGCTGGTTCGGCCGCTCGGCCTGGAACTTGCGGTTGACCTTGTCCATCGGGCATGGCGCCTTGCTGTCGCTAAACGTGGTGCGCACGACCTTGCCTTGCATCACGCCCCGCAGGCTGAGGCGGCGTATCGCCGTTCTGCGCGGCTCCGACATTTCTCGAGGGCCGAGCCCGATTCATGGAAGCGATGGATGTGTCTTTGATGTCTTCTGTCTTGGGCGCCGAGAAAAGAGATCTGTTTCGACATTCCTGCGCGATTCGGTACGGCGCGAATTTAAAGAATTCCCAACTTGGTGCCGGCCTCCCTCAGAACGTGCCTGTACGCACTGGGATATCGCTTTGTGCAGTCGCATCCTCACTGACTTTGATAAGCTCATGATGGCGCTGTCCGAAAAGTCGCTACACCGCAGCGAGCAATTCAATCGACCCAAACTTAAAAGTCCATTTGGATTGGAAGTTCGCACGAAACCGATCATTGAAGTGAAAGTGAAGTTGCCTAACAAGACAGTCAATAAAAATGGAACGACCATGCTTGTTTATAAATGCAGCATTCATATTGGCTTCCGGATCGGTGGATCAGAACGCCAAAGATGCTCTGAGGGAGGGGCCGCCTACGCTGCGTTCTGCGCCTTGACGGCCCTGCCTCATGCAACACAGCCCATTGAGAGAATATTGTTTCAGGTGCATCGCTGATCCCAGGGATGTTAAAAGTGGGGTCGAAATCCGCAGATGAAATGACTCTCAACGGCTTGAAATTGGCCTGCTTCTTGCGTTCACACCATTGAGTCGAATTGGCTTTAACTGGGGGTTCATGTGAGGGCTGTCCATAAAGGAGCCGCGGCATTCGGGAGATCCGCGTTTGCAGTTTTCTCAACGTTGTTCGGCGCCGACGCTTGGGCTGCGGCACCGACACACCCGGTACGCGTCCCCTTCTCGCAGATCAGCGCTGGCGACACAGCCTGGATGATCACGGCCAGTGCGCTGGTGTTGCTGATGACGGTGCCCGGTCTCGCGCTCTTCTATGCGGGCATGGTCCGAAAGAAGAACATTCTTGCAACGGTGGCGCAGTCCTTCGTGATTTGCGCGGTCGTCTCGGTGGTCTGGTTTGTTGCTGGTTATTCGATCGCGTTCATGCCGGGCTCGCCCTGGATGGGCGACAGATCGTCGCTGTTTCTCCGGACGATCAGCTACGACAAGCTCACCAGTCTGGTCTCCGTGCACCACCTCGCGACGTCGATCCCGGAGTCCGTCTTCGCGATGTTCCAGCTGACGTTCGCGATCATCACGCCGGCCTTGATAACCGGCGCCTTCGCCGAGCGCATGCGCTTTTCCGCGATGCTGCTGTTCATGGCGGCGTGGTCGCTGCTGATCTACGCACCGATTGCGCATTGGGTGTGGGAGCCGACCGGCTGGCTGTCTTCGCGCGGCATTCTAGATTTCGCGGGCGGCACCGTCGTTCACATCAATGCGGGCGTCGCCGGGCTGGTCGCGGCGTGGATGCTCGGGCCGCGGCAGGGCTTTCGCAACGAGGCATTGATGCCGTCGAATCTTGGCTACACGATGATCGGTGCGTCGCTGCTGTGGGTCGGCTGGATGGGCTTCAACGGCGGGTCAGCCGGTGCGGCGGACGGCAGGGCCGGGATGGCCATGCTAGTGACCCAACTGGCCACGGCAGCAGCAATGCTGGCCTGGATGGCGACGGAGTGGTTCGTCCGCGGGACGCCGACGTTGCTGGGCCTGTGCAGCGGCGCCGTCGCCGGCCTAGTCGCCATCACACCCGCTTCGGGCTTCGTCGATCCTAAGGCGTCGCTGGTCATTGGCCTGGCTGCTGGGGTGGGCTGCTATTGGGGGGCAACCGGCCTGAAGAGACTGCTGCGAGTCGACGACTCCCTCGACGTGTTTGGCGTGCACGGTGTTGGCGGAACGATCGGTGCGTTGCTTACCGGCGTGCTCGCGGTGCCGGCCATCGGCGGCGCCGAAGGGTCACTTGCCACGCAGGCCTTGGGAGTCGCCGGTACGGCGGCGTACAGCGGCCTCGGGAGTGCCGCGATCCTCTGGATTATCGACAAGACGGTCGGCCTGCGTGTCGACGCGACGCAGGAGCAGGTCGGTCTCGACCAAAGTCTCCATGGCGAGCGGATTGAGTAGCCCGTGCCCGAAATCTCCGCCCACCTAGGAGTACTCCATGCTTGAAACCGAGGCGTTCTCCGTCGCGGCACGCCTATACGTCGCTCTTCGCCAGAAATTGGGACGCATCACCGATGTCCAGTGGATGCTAGAGAACAGTGAATACGCCGAGGAAGTCATCCGCATCGCGCGAGAACAAACTGGCACTGAGTTGTCGGGCCTGGCGGACAGGTTCGAGGTCATCCTCACGGCCAAGAACGTTCACGCCCAAGCAGCTCTCCGGTCAGCGCCCGTGTCGCAATTCCCTCGCGAACCCGAGCTGCCAGGCCATGAAGCCGCCGCGCCAGCGCAGGCGACAGCCAACGAGGGCATTGCACCGCGTTATGTGGGGCGACTGCGCTAGGTCATGACTTGCCGGTGCGTGCCCCGCCGTCAGTTGGGTGGTACTCCGCGGCGGTACCGGTCGACGTCCGCCCTACCGAATCGAAAGAGGCCTTGAAATGATGAGCGACGAACTGCTGCCCCACATGCGTGACGTAGTCCGGTGCGAGTCCTCGCTACGCGAACTCAACCTGGTCTGGCGCGTCATCGAGATGAACGCTCGTATGAACTGCCCCGAAGAGTCGCAGCGATTGCTTCCCATGATGGGCGCCACGCGCAGTGGCTTTGAGGCGCTCCAGAGCAAACTGATCAATAGTCTGGTCGATCAGAAGATCACAGGCGTGACCGACGGCCTGCGTACAAGGGCCCAGAACATCTTGGACGTCATCGTCCGTAACCTCTTCGAGCGAACCGCCGACGTTGGATTCCTCGCGACAGACCGTACGCTGTGCGAGTACGTCGCCGGTCTCGGGCCGGGCCGCGCCGAGACAATTGCGCGCCTGGCCGCTTATCGCGACAAGTACACGGTGTACGAGGAGATTGTGCTGCTTGACCTGGAGGGACGCGTGCTGGCCAATGTCGGAGCCGCGGATCTCACGGAGTGCGTAGACGAAGCTTGGATCGCAGACACGCTTCAAAGCGAACACTACGTCGAGACGTTTCGGGTCACGGCGCTGCGCCCCGGAGCACGACCATCGCTGCTCTACTCCCACCGCATGCTTCATCCAGCGACGGGCCAACCGGTTGGCGCCCTGTGCCTCATTTTCGGGTTCGACGGGGAAATGGCCAGCATCTTCGCGGCGCACGCGTCACAGGACGAGCGTTCGATTGGCCTACTTCTCGATGGCGGGAACCGGGTCATCGCAAGCAGCGACGACGCGTGGATCGCTTGTGGTTCGAAGCTGCCGACGGTGGCTTCGCAGGAGTCCACGTTGTGTTCCATCGGGGGCCGCCAGTATCTTGCCCAGACTGCCCATTCCGCCGGCTACGAAGGCTATCCCGGCCCGCCGGACTGGCAGAGCCGCGTGATGGTTCCAGTAGACCTCGCGTTCACCGCTCGGCCGGTGGCGCGACCCCGGCTCGACGACTCCTTGGTACACGGCTTGCTGATGCACGCGGAGCGATTCTGTCCGCCGCTGCTCGACATTGTTGACGCGGCCCTCAAGATTCGGCGAGTCGTCTGGAACGGCCAGGTGATGACGGCCGGCGACGCGGCGGCCGGCCTCTCGCTCAAGACCGTGCTGGAACAAATCACGGAGGCCGGGGCACGCAGCGACGAAGTGTTCAAGCGCTCCATCCAGGACCTGTTCGATGCCGCACTAGACCTGAAGTGCACCGGCGCGGAGTCCCTGACACGACTGCTCGTCGAACTGCTCGATCGCAACATGTATGAACGCTCGAACGACTGTCGCTGGTGGGCGATGACGCCGGAACTGCGCGGCTGCCTAGCCGCGGCGTGCATCGAGCGGGCGCAGCTCGACGCGGTCACGGCCACCCTGCAGCACATCAACAGTCTCTACACCGTCTACACGCGCCTGGTCGTGTACGACCGTGAGGGCCGCATCGTCGCGGCCAGCCATTCGCAACTCGCCGACGGTAGCTCGGTGATCGGCACCTCGATCGAAGACGACACGCTCCAGGTGGTCTGGGCACTCCCGTCGTCGCAACACTATCATGCGACGCCGTTCCGGCCGTCCGTTCTCTACGACGCACGCTCGACGTACGTCTATCACGCTGCGGTCCGCGCGCCCGACGACGAGACCCGAATCGTGGGGGGCATCGGCATCGTGTTCGACGCCGAACCGCAGTTTGCCGCCATGTTGCGCAGCGGCCTCGAAGGTGCGCCTCCTGAAAGCGCCGCGCTTTTTCTCGACCGCTCGGGGCGCGTCATAGCAAGCACGCTGGCCGCCCATACGATCGGCAGCGTCCCGTCGCTTCCAGCGCAGTTGCTGGCGATCGGCTCAGGAGAGAGCGCGTCGCGCGTGACAAGCGCCGAAGGTGCGTACGTATGCGCGGCTGCGGCCGCATCGAGCGGGTATCGCGAATTCAAGAAGACGGACGGCTATCAGGACGACGTTCTGGCGGTCTCGCTGCAGCCGCTCGGTGCGGTGGTGGAGACCGGCGATCGCCGCATCAAGCCGCTGCTCGACCCGGCGGGCGCTGGCGGCTCGCGTGGATTCGCCACGTTCACGACCGGAGTCGGTCTCTTTGCATTGCCGGTTGACTGCATGGTAGAGGCCTTGCCGGGTACCGATATTCGACCAGTGTCGCTCGGCACAAGCGAGTTCAGAGTGGGCGCAATCGCCCGCAGGCGGGATTCCGCTGTGCAGGGTTATGTCTGGGTCTACGACATGAACGCGATGCTGGGTGGTGCAGTGCGCAGCAGCCGCGAGCATGGCGAGGTGGTCATCCTTCGGCAAGACGACGTCGAACTCGGCTTCGTTGTCGGCAGCCTGCATGGGGTACCGGCGTTCGAGGAACACCAGGTCGTGCCTGCGACGCCATTCACAGGCGGGAGCGATCCGATTGTGTCGCATCTGATCCGCGCCAACGGAGGCGATCTGTTAATCCAGGTTCTGGATCCTCGTCGTCTGGTCGAACTCGTCGCACCAGGCTCAGAAAACGAATTCGTTGTGCTCGAGGGTTCCGGATTTCACATGGCGCTCGAAGCGGATGGGGGAAACTCGAACCGGATTCACGGGTGAGCTCGAACCTTGCTCCACCCTCAGCCCGGGGTGCCTTTGCACGGGTACTCTCGCGCCTCAGTGTGGGCCGCAAGCTTCTGCTCATCTACTTGCTCGATCTCTCAGCCGTAATCTTTATCAGCGGCATTCTGGTCCAGGAGAAGTACATCGCTATCGACTTCGCGCGCAAGGAACTCGCGGGCGATGCTTATCTGGCGGCGACGAGGGATGTGTTGCTGCTCGCGGCGCAGCCCTCACTGGCGTCGCTACAAGCGCCCCAAGCGGCGATTCGATCGTCCGAGATCGATGCGGCGCAAGCGCGATGGGGTGATCAGGAGACGAGCCGAAGCGCGGCTGATTCACTCGTCACCGCCTTGAACGAACTTTCCGACGCCAGTGCCGCGACCGCCCATCCAACCCCCTCGACGGATGCGGAGGGCGCTCGTCGAAAGACGATCCGACAGGCGCGCGACCTCATCACCTTGGTGGGCAATCAGTCAAACCTGATTCTGGACCCCGATCTCGACAGCTACTACACGATGTCGACCGTCGTGCTGCGCTACCCGGAGCTCGTCGACGTGATCTCGCAGATTGGCGATCTTCTCGGCGCGGCCTCCGCGAAGAAGCCTGGACTGAGTGCTGCAGACCGCACTCGGTACTTCATCCTCGAGGGTCGCCTCATTGCCGTCACGCAGGGAATCCAGGCAGACCATGACCAGGCCTTCGCCGGGGCAGCGGACGGCCAATTGCAGTCGGCATTGGATCGGCTGCGGCAGGCGTTGTCTGCGAGCGTGGAGCGCTTCCGTGCCATCAGCGGGCGCATAGTGGACGGCGGTGACTTGCCCGTCGGTAGCCCGTCGCTGCAACAGGAACAGAGCGAGCTACTGGAGCGCATCGCTCATACCTGGTACGTCGCGGCGAACCAGCTCGACCGCTTACTCCAGGCGCGGATCGACCTGCAGTTCAAGCGCATGTGGTGGCACCTGTCCACAGCACTGTTCCTCCTGATGACCTTGCTGTGTGCCGTGGTCTATGTGGCACGGCAGATCACGCGGCCATTGCGGCGCCTGAGCGATGTCGCCGAGCTCGTACGGATCAGCGCTGACTACAGCCTGCGCGCAGAAGGCGACAGCGCCGATGAGATCGGCAAGCTCGTGCTCGCCTTTAACGGGATGCTCGAACGCCTGGATCTGCAGCGAGCGGCGCAGCAGGAACTCGTCGCGACGGCAAGGGCCGCCAGCGCCCAGCAACAGTTGATCGCATCGATGCCGGTCGCGATCGTGGTAACGGCGATCCCGGAGCACGAGGTGTTGCACTCGAACCAGCAAGCCGTGACCTGGATCGGAGACAAGAAGCAAGACCCCTGGGCCACGGGATTCGAGGCTGGGGTGAGTGCGCGCTTCTTCCAAGGGTTGGCAGATCGCAACTTCGTCGAGCAGTTCGAGGTGCGATGGCAAGGCGGCGCGGAGCCGCAATGGGCTGTGCTGTCTTCCTGCCGCTTGGACTATCAGGGCCGCGACGCGGTGCTGACGACCTTCACGCCGATTGGCCATCTCAAACAGATGGAACAGCGCCTAGAACTGTGGGCGAAGGTGTTCGAGGCGTCGTCCGAGGGCATCGTAATCACCGATGCGAAGCGGCGTGTCGTCACGGCCAATGCCTCCTTTTGCCAGAGTGTCGGTCACGACCTAGCGGAGCTCGTGGGCAAGAATCCTGAAGACCTCCTGGGTCGCGAGGGGGGCGCAAACTACGCCGACGAAATTTGGCCCACCGCACTCAGAAGCGGCTCCTGGCGTGGGGAAGTGCGCGCAATACGCCGTGATGACAAGTCCTTTCCGGCGTGGCTCGTGGTCGATGCCGTTTTCAGCGGAGCCGGCTCTGTCTCGCACTACATCTGGACGATCCAAGACATTACCGAGCAGAAGGTCAACGAGGAGCGGATCAATTTTCTCGCCCACCATGACCCGTTGACTCGGCTCCCGAATCGCCAGCTGTTTGCGGAGCGTCTGCGAATGGCGATGCAGTTGTCCCAGAGAAACGGGCAAAAGGTCGCCGTCGTGCTGATCGACCTCGACCGATTCAAGAACATCAACGATTCCCTGGGGCACGATGTCGGTGATGCCGTGCTGCGCTCCGTCTCGCAGCGGCTGCTGGACGCGGTACGTGTCGAAGACACGGTGTGCAGGCTGGGCGGCGACGAATTCGTGATCGCCCTCAACGGGGTCGCGAACGGAGAGGAAGTGCTCGCCATCCTCGAGCATCGGTTGATGCCGCTTGTTCGCAACTCGCATGTGGTAAACGGCGCAGAGCTGCACGTTTCCTGCAGTATCGGCATCTCGATGTTTCCCGACGACGCGGTCGATATCGAAGATTGCATGCGTCACGCCGACATGGCGATGTACCTGGCTAAATCGATGGGCCGGGATGGCGTTCAATTCTTCACGACGGACCTCAACGAACGAGCGCATTCGCGCCTGCGGGTTGAGCTGCAACTGCGTCAGGCCATAGAGCGAGGCGAGCTGTTATTGCACTACCAACCACGCATCAGCGCCCGGACGGGTGAGATGCTGGGCGTTGAGGCACTCCTACGCTGGAATTCGGAAGAGCTCGGTTGGGTGCCGCCGTCAGAATTCATCCCAATCGCAGAGGAATCTCGCCTCATCGTGCAGATTGGAGCGTGGGTCGTCGAGCAAGCTTGCCGGCAGCAGGCGCAGTGGCTGCGGGCCGGGCACGGGCTTGTTTGCATTGCTATCAACATATCGGCCGCGCAACTGAGCGACCAGTCGCTGCAGGACGTTCTTCGACAGTCGATGGAAACATGGTCGACGGACCCTGCCACGATCGAACTGGAACTCACCGAGTCGACCTTGATGCGGAACGTGAATGCAGCGCTAGTCCAACTGCAGGCTCTAAAGCGGCTCGGAATCATGCTCTCGGTCGACGACTTCGGAACGGGCTACTCTAGCCTCAGCTACCTCCACCGTTTTCCGATTGACAGATTGAAGATTGATCGCTCGTTCGTCGCGGGAATGCTCAACGACTCTGCGGACCTGGCGATCACGCACGCGATCGTCGGACTGGGACACACACTGGGTCTCCAGGTCGTCGCGGAGGGGGTCGAGAGCGAAGCTGTTGCCGCGGCTTTGCGATCTGCTCAATGCGATGAGCTACAGGGATTTCTCTATTCACGCGCGCTGTCAGCAGATGATTTGGTCGAGTGGCTGCACGAGTGGCGATGGCAGTCAACCGCTGCCGGTGTTTCCGCGCTTACTGGAGCGAGCTGAGGCTGTTTGTGGTACGCGCGCTGGGGGTCAGCGTGATCTCGCACTGCTAAGCCGTTCGAGCCACGCTTGCGCAAACACGGGCCGCCGAACTGCAAAGGGATCGAAAGTCCAGCGAGGGCGTCTCGCGCGACCAAAAGTCGAGAAATGTATGAGGCCTCTGACTATGGACGTACATGGTATGGCATCATTGCAACGGCCCCAAGGCCTTGCTGCTTCTCTGAGCAGGTGCATGGCTTCAGATAGGCGACAACATGCGAGCGGTAATTGGACTGCAAGCGCGGGATGAGCCAACCGGAGAGGAACTCATGACCAAGTGGGCTGACTATGTGATCTCCGCCGTGAGATACGACAGTACGCACACGCACATCGACCGCGTCCGCGCTCATGCAGACCGGGGAGACGCGATCGGAATCAATGTGGACAACTCGCGGGCCTATGTTGTCAGTGCCATCAAGAAGGGCAAGACCTTCGCGACGATCTTGAGGGGCAGCGATGGGGGCTGGAAGATCGGGCAGCCCGTCTTCGTCATCACGGTGAACGGAGTCGAGTACATCAAGACCGTCGAGAACAATGAGGCCTCCGACAATCTCGAGAGCCTTCCCGAATTCTGACGGCGGTGCTCTCAGACTGCCAGCATGGGCGTGGACGCTACGACGCGTCGGGTGCGAGTCAACCGACGGCTCGGATCACCTCTCGCGGCCTCGGGCCGGTTGTGACCGCGCTGCTTTTCGCCGGCCGTGCCGGCACCGAGATCGACTTGATGACGGTGGGCGAGCAGTTGTCCGCGATGGAGCTGATCCGCGCGGACGCGTGCTGACGCCGTGCTTCCTGGCGGGCATCGTCTCAATGCCCTTCCTCGCCACCCTGTACTCGGCAATCGGTATCCTGGGCGCATGGCCGATCGCAGTCCAACTGATCGGTGTAGGCCCGGCCAACTTCTGGTCGATCATGTGGCCGAAGGTCGGCACACGCGCGGCGTGGGCAATGGCATCGTCATGTCCTTCGTGCTCGGCGTGATCTGCACCGGAGTCGCCCGTGCCAGGGCTGCGAGACGAAGGGCGATGCCTTAGGGTGTGGACTATGCAGCGACGCGCAGCATGGGCCTCTCGTCGCTGGCCGTGCTGGCGATGGACTTCATCCTCACGGCAATGATGTTTTCTACGTCGTGAGCGACGTCAAGGGCTCGAATCGGATCCGAAATGGCAAAGAAAAGCACAGAGACCCTGGTGGGAGTCCTCGTCTTCCTAGGCATTGTTGGCCAGGCGTTGCTGGCATTGAAGGCGGCCAACTTGGTCAGCTTCAGCGCCGCGAAGACCTACACCGTGCGGGCCCGTTTCGACAATATTGGCGGCCTTAAGAAGAACGCGCCGGTGCGCTGCGCAGGCGTGTCCGTGGGCCAGGTGACAACGATCACGCTAGACAAGAACACCTTCCAAGGCCTGGTAATCATGAAGATCAACGAGAGCGTGCCGTTCCCCGTCGATTCGTCGGCCAAGATCCTCACCGCCGGCTTGCTGGGCGACCAGTACGTGGGCATCGAGCCGGGCTCCGACGATAAGAACCTGGCCAATGGCGACCTGATCAAGCAGACACAGTCCGCGATCGTGCTCGAGAGCCTGATCGACCAGCTGATCTCCAACAGGGGCACCGACGCCGGCTCTGGCAACACGTCCGCGCCGGATGCGTCGCCCGCTCATGCTCCGGCGGCCTCCTCCGCGGCGGTGTCGCTGTCCCGGAAATGAGGTATCCCAATCACGGATGGCCCATGCAGTCAAACGATCGTGGGCAGAGTCAGTGACCGGAGGGGTATGAGCCCACATGCCCCTGCCACGCGCCGGAATAGATGAGAATCGTCTACGTTTTGCCGCGACGATCGCGTACACAGGGTTACTCCGTTAAATTTTCTCGATGCAAAGGTTTTCGATGAATGATCAACTGTTGATCGACGAGGCACGCTATTGCTCCTTTGGCGACACCGTGCACTACGTCAATCCGCCAAAGGTCTTCACGGGATGCGATGGAAGCTACATGTTCGATGCCGAAGGGGTGCCCTACCTCGATCTGCAGATGTGGTATTCCGCGGTCAACTTCGGCTACAAGAACAAGCGGCTCGAAGCGGTGATGCTGCGTCAGATGGAGACCCTGCCGCAGATCGCGAGCCAGTACCTTCATCCGACGAAGATCGAGCTGGCGAAATGGATCGCCCAGGATGCCGAAAGGAAGTTCGGACTTCCGGGCCGTGTCCACTTCAACGTGGGCGGTGCGCAAGCGATCGAGGATTCGCTGAAACTGGTGCGCAATGCAAGCAACGGCAAGAGCCTGATGTTCGCCTTCGAGGGCGGGTATCACGGCCGCACTCTGGGTGCGTCGAGCATCACGTCC
>FSWO01000033.1_pt1 | contig 15272 bp, 15 predicted proteins | sample 1638031 | NCBI WGS metagenome assembly FSWO01 (sample SAMEA3914789, study PRJEB12502) | metagenome | biome: forest; material: soil | place: Canada | collected 2011-07-03 | depth 0.3 m
GACAGCAGTTGCAACCGACGTCTGAATGCTTCCATTGAGCTCCCTGAGCAGCTTGGCTGAGACTGTCGCGGGCAGGCCCGTCATCGCGTTGGTGACGTGTTCAACGACCTCCGTCGCCCGCTGGGTGAGTAGCGCCTTCGCTGTCGTTACTGCGTCTTGGGCGATCTTGAGATTGACCAGCGCCGTCCCGACATTTTCCGAGGAACTGCCGATCGTCTCCAGGACGTTGCCCAACGTATGCACAAGGGTCCTGATGCGGTCGCGTTCAAACTCGATTTCTTCTTGAGTTGCCATGCTGTATTTAATGTCTAAGCTTGGGTGGAGTTGGGGCAGGAACGACGGGCTAGTCAGTCGCCCGGCATACGTTCGATCTGAAGTCCGCGGTATGGCGTCTTCGCGACGCGTGCGGCCAGTTCATGGGCATGAGCGAGCTGCTGCTCCAATTCGACGACTCGCTCGCGATCAAGCTCTCGCTCTTGAAACCTTTGAATTTGCAGCTCTCGAGCGCGCTTGGCGTTTGTTTCGAGGTCGGCGAGATCGTCGAGGACGACGTAGTGCACCTTGCCGCCCGACCCGACTGAGACCAAGACGCCCGTCGACGAGTGGTCAATGTTCGCGCCCCAGGTGCTCATGACGTCGCGGATGTACACGTTCGCAAGTCGATTGGCGTCAGGCAGCACCTCTGCCGTGGCCTCATCGACCAGCGCGTTGACGAAGTCGTCGAATCTGGTGGCGCCGATTGTCGTGTCCTCAAGATCCAAGTACGGACGCACGCTGAACGCGTACTCGTCGTCGTCAGGCGTGGTCTCGACAAACAGATGCGTCTGTCGCGACACCGCCATCATCGTGGTCATGTCCTTGAGCGCTACTCGTAGAAGGCGAAGCTTGCGGAGTTCTTTTCGTCGATCCTTGTTGGACCGGCGCTTGAACTCGAAGAGCCGCGTGACTCCCGGAAACATCAACATGACGTCGCCAAGGACACGGTCGTAGGACGTCTGCTGAAGCAAGTTGACGGCGGCTGTCGGAGCGTCAAGACCTTTGCGCACACCCACGCCGAGGCCAAGGGCGTACAGGAAATTTCCGATCGTGATGTTTTCTTGAGGGTCAATCACCTGTTTCATCCAAGAAATTGCCGCTGCAATTGCGAATCGCCGCATGCAACTGTTGATACCCAAGTCGAATGAGACCGCGGAGAAGAAGTCGATGCAGTCCGGCTCTGACCCCTCGACCCGAAGGACACGCCGCGCGCCGTAGGTCGAGGCGTCATTGCTCCGCTGCTGCACCTTGAGCGCTGGGAGTACATTGTCCGATGCAACAACAAGTGAGGACTGTCGCATGGCCCACGAGTTCGAAGAAGATTTCATGCGCGCAAATGCGCTACGACATGTTCTATTGTTGGCCTACAGAGTATCCATCGGAGACACGGTCAGAGACGACTACGCGTCGTGCTTCGTGGTCGAGATTCGCGGTGCCTGGATTCTCGTCACAGCTGGCCACGTCATTTTGGATCTTCGGCGCTTGAAGTTGGCCGGTGCCTCGCTGACGATGTTCCAGCTCATTGATGCTGCCGCAGGGGCCGGCGAGCCAGCATATCCAATCGCCATGGATGTCGAGGCATGGGCTGCAATTGACGATACATCGACGGGCCTCGATCTCGCCGCGCTCGTGATCAACGACCTGAGCGTCATGGCACTTCGAGCAGCAAACGTGCTCCCCATCGGCGCAAGTGCGATCGTGCAGGCGGAGTTCTCGGACGCTCACCAGCTTGTGCTCGTGGGCGCGCCAGCGGAACGCTTCAGCATCGGAACAGGCGGTGGCCAGATGAGGATGTCGCTGATCCCGATCGTTGAGGCTCAGCCGAGCGACGACATGCCGCTCGCCGGCACCTCGGTCCTCGGCCAGATCGTCGGCGATCCAGAGGAAGCCGAGCTGCGGGTGCAAAGCGTAAAGGGGATGAGCGGATGCCCGGTATTCATGGTGCAGACCGGCGCACCGGAGTCGCAGAGAAGATACTGGGCTGTCGGCGTCCAGAGCAGTTGGAACGCGCGGCGTCGGGTCGTTCGAATCAGCCAATTGCAGCCGCTGGTGGAGCAGCTCGAACGCCACTTCGGACCCGAATGAGCGCGCCAGCGCGATCTGAACGCGAAAGGCTACGCAACGCAGGCCGTCAGTTGGCCTGTGGCGGATTGAACAGGTTCGCGAAGTCTTCGCTCCAATAGCGGCTTCCGCGGTTCGGAAAGTTGTAGACGGAGCCGCCACTATCGAGTTCGCCGGGACCGACGGGCTGGATCGCGCCTCGGCTCAGGAACGCTGCGTTCACGATATGGTTTCGACCGTCGCCGGAGAAGAACCTCCGGATGCGGTTGTTCAACGCCGTCTCGGGCTGATGAGGATCAAGGTCTTGAGCAGCAACGGCCTGGAGGCCTTCGCTTGAAATGGCGTCGAAGCCTGCGACAAGCAGGCCCGCGCGGTTACCGGACAGCTGACGTCGTGCGGCATCCCCGAGTGTCCGGAATGTGGCGTCCATCATTTCGTCGTCGCGCGCGCTGCGCGTGACAAACACGAGCGCACCTCCGAGTCCGTTGCCTCGAAGCATTCCGTCGCGGTTGCGCGTCCCCGAGACAGATTCAATGAATGTCCGCATGGCAGACGGGTCGCCGCGCGGAGCAGCCGACGTATCAAAGTCCGCGATCCGAATCTCAGTTCCGTCGGCCAAGCTCGCGCTCTGCGCCGATAGGAGCTGACTGCGGACGGCGCGCACCAGTTCGACCCGTGCCTGATATTGAGCGGGAAGCCTGTCGGGGACGGTGACCACCACAGCAAGGCCGTCTTCCAGGCGGTCAATCAACTGCTTGTTCCGCTCGAAGACGAGGTGGTGGAACTCGAGCGCTTCGCGCTGGCGGATCCTACGTCCTTTGTCGCCCGAGATAGATTTGCACTCGATCTCCAGACCTGTGCCGAGGGCGGGAAGGAGGAAGTCGAATTGCGTCTGACCTTGGACAGCGAGTTCTTCCGACATCTCTGGCCAAACTGGCACTTGGCCACGGCGAATGAAATGCGTCGCGACGGTGAGCTCGAGGCGGAGTCCGCGCATGTCGTCCGGATTGCCGAACGCGCCTTGGACTCGTCGGACGAATCGCTTGGCTTTGACAGCCGGCAGACCGTCTGCGATGGACAGCACCTGGGTGGCGAAGGCCAACGCGGGATACAGCTCAAGGCGTCCGGTGATGACATCGACGCGATCGCCATAGCGGTCAAGCAGTTCGCCATACTGCGACAGCGACGTCGCGATCTCGTTTTCACGCGTCAGGAAGTCCCTCAGGAACGGGTTGCCCCGGAGTACTTCCTTGACTCCCTGTACGCACTTCGTCCAGTGCCGTGGGCCGATCAGCGTCGAAAAACGCCGGAAGTGCGCAGCCATGTCGCCCGTTCCGACGACCGTGGCCATCAACATGCCGCGGCTTGCGGCGGCCGGCACTGCCAGTCTGCTGAGCGGTTCGGCTGCTGTTGCCGGAGCGCATTGCGCAGGTGAGGAATTCATGCTTTTTTCTTCGACGGCTTGGATCCGCGCGCGTCGTTTGGCGCTGCTGGCGCCGCAGGCGCCGACGTGAGGCGATCGACAATTGCCCTGACGGCTTGGGCCTCGGATTGCGCACGGATAAGGTCGTCACGCGCCTGGGCCAGCGCGGCTTTGACGTCGCCGTGGTCGCGCTGAAGCGCTTCATGGGCAGCGACGCCAGCGGCGCGCTCCTGCTCTGCGACTTGCAGTGACGACTGAAGCTTCGATTGAACGGCGACCGCTGACGCTTCGGCATCGCGATGTTGGGACTCCAAGCTGGCATGTTGGCCACGCAGCACCTCGAGCTGCTTCTCGACGCGCGCCTTGGCCTGTCGCTCTTGATCGATTTCCAGGAGCGCGCGACGGTCGGACGCGTCGGCGCGCGAATTCGCAGTGTCGACGGCTTCGCGCGCCTTGGCCAAATCGGCGCTGAAGTCGGCTCGCTGCCGCTCCAGTTGCGCGCGCAGCTCGTCGCACGAACGTTGGAGCTCCTGTAGGCGCGCTGCGGACGCGGTGTGTGCCCGGCGTTCGGCCTCGAGTTCGACTTTTGAGTCCCCAATCACCAGGTTGGCCTGGCTGAGTTGATCCTGGGTGGCCGTGAGCGACTCACGAAGCTGCGAAGCCTCTCGAACGGCAGCGCTGCGTTCGTCCTGTGCCATCAGCAAGTGGCCCGCGACCTCTTCGCGCAGATTGTTCAGCTCGGCCCGGGCGACACCGGTGGCTTGTTGCCAGATGGCGGCGATGGCCTCCGCCGCGCTGGACTTGAGTGTGTCAGGAATCGCCGGGTGGTCGACCTCGATGCGGGCCTTCGATCGGAGGTCTCCCCAGAACTTGTCGAGCGCGTCCGCCGGGGCGCTCATCGAACCCTTTCGGACGAACTGGTAGAGCTTGTTGGTGGTTGGGGTTATCCCGTAGCGGAAGAAGAGCAGCGCGCAAACTTCGCGGTAGAGCTCTTTCGTCTCAGGAAAGCGCTCCCGCAGGGCCTCAACTTCGGTCTGGATTTCGGTTTCGATGCTCATTGATAATGTATACAACGTAATACGTTGATTTTCTAACTATTTTGGATTATCTTCTGACATAATCCCTATAATGTCCTACCATCTGTCCGAACACGCTGGAGACGTCGTGGCAGACCTCGTTTCACTCGAAAATATCGTCTCACCGCCATCGCTGACGGGCGAAAGCGGCCGAAATCGCGCGCCCGGGTTGCGGCAGATCGCGGCAAACGATGATCGATCGGCGGTTTTGGCCTGGCTGGCGCGCTACGCGGACTCGCCGGCGACGATGTCGAGCTACCGGAAGGAATCCGAGCGGCTGCTCTTGTGGTGCACCCTTCAGCGGGGACGAGCCTTGTCGGACCTGGCGCACGAGGATCTTTTGGCCTACCAGCGTTTTCTGGCAGATCCCCAACCCGCCGAGCGGTGGGTCATGAAGCCTGGACTGAAGCCCAGCCGCAGTTCGCCTCACTGGCGGCCCTTTGCGGGGCCGCTGAGCCCCTCCAGTCAGCGCCAGGCCATGTCCATCCTCAACGGCCTGTTCAATTGGCTCGTCGAGGCGGGCTACCTGGCCGGAAACCCCCTCGCTCTGCGACGGCGCACGAAGCTCGCGGCTCGCCCCAAGCAACTCGGGCGCTTCCTGCCACAGGAACACTGGAAGGCTGTGCGTTCAGCCATCCAGGCGATGGGCCGCAGCACGCCGCGCGAGAGCGCCCATGCCGACCGCGCGCGCTGGCTCTTCTCGTTGCTGTACATCGGCGGGCTTCGGGTCTCTGAGGTCTGCTCGCTCACGATGGGCAGCTTCTATTCGATCCTCGACGCCGACGGCCGGCAGCGATGGTGGGTCGAGGTCACAGGCAAGGGCGACAAGACGCGCCTCGTGCCGGCGACCGACGAACTCATGGCCGAACTGATTCGCTATCGTGCCTCCAACGACCTGAAGCCGTTGCCATCGCACGGCGATGACATGCCGGCAGTGCTGCCGCTCGTGGGTCCACCCAGCTTCATGGTTCGAACAGCGGTCTACGAGGTGGTCAAGAACGTCATGCGCCTGGCGGCGGATCACGTCCGACGGTTGGGGCCGGAGCACGAAGCGACCGCCGCACACATCGAGCGTGCCTCACCGCATTGGATGCGCCACACCGCAGGGACGCATTCCAGCGACCGCATGGACCTGAAGGTCGTGCGCGACAACCTGGGCCATGCCAATCTGGCGACTACCAGCATCTACGTGCACGCTGAGGACAACGTTCGCCACGACGCAACGAACGCCGCGCATCGTGTCGGCTGGGTGCCTGATGCCTGAGACCGCTCGGCATCACAGCGTCGTCTAGCGATCGCGTGTCTCTGGGTGGCGCCGCGGCACCGTGGAGCGCCGGCGAAATCGCGCGTCTGGAATGGGCATGCCTTTGAGCCCGTCGTCGAGGCGGTGCATAAAGGTCAGGAAATCGACCTCCAGCGCGCTCAGCCATGCTCGCAGCTCGATCACATCGAGCCGCCTTTCACCGCGTTCCACCTTGCTGACTGTCGCCTGGGCATGCCCCAGCCGCAAGGCGAGATCGGCCTGCCGTAGAGGCACGGCTTGGCGGCTGTCTCGCAGTAGCGCGAGGAAGACATCGTTGTGTTTGGAATGGAGCGACTTGAGCATGAGGGCCTTTCGAACCTTCCAGCCTAGCCACAAGTTTCTCGTATTCGGAAAGCGAATCTGTAGCCGTGCGCACCAATGCGTGATGCCTTTGCATAGCTCGGGAACGAACGAATAATCCGCCTCCCAACTCAACAGTTCGCTTTCGTGCTCCGTCCAAAATGTTCATGACTCGTCCCAACGACCGGTATCCCTTGCCCCGCGGCCTTGCCGAGCCCGACGCAGACTACTGGCGCTCACTTGGTCTGGCGACGAACGCAGCGTGGTATGTGCTGACCGTGCGCCCGCCCACCGAAGATCATCTGCAAACGACGGTAGTGGTGTGCTGGGACGTCGACGTCGCCGATAGCCTCGAGTCCTTGAAAGCGGAGGTCGCCTCACTCCTGTGCATCGCACCGCCCATGTTCAACGGTGACAGCGACAGGTGGACGGCGTTTTCAATCGCCGAGGTGTGGCGGGGCACCGATCCGGACGAGAGCCACAATCCATGTGTCGTGTTCGTCTCTGAAGATGGCCGGGAACACTCCGGGCTGTTCGGCGAGGCGAAAGCGGGGTTGACGAAAACCCGCCTCGTCGCTCGCATCAATCCGAGCAACGCCGCAGCGAACGAAGCCGTCGGACCGCGCGAATGAGCGTGACAGCCCCCGATTTCCTGGCATGAGCGCGAAGCCGAGGAAGGGCCACGACGATCGCCTATTTAGCTTCGTCGGCAAAGGAGGTCGGATCACGTTTCCAGCAGACTTCCTGGATCTCAAGCTTGGGCAGCGCGTGTACTTCGACGTCGACGAGCGCGGCGTTGTCATGCTCATGCGCCCCAAGCGCTCACACTGTGGGAGGCTGTTGTCCGCCCGGGTGCGACGAGGAATCAGAAGTCTTGCGAGATACGGGCCGCGGGCCAGCAAGGGCGGCTGGCACTAGCCCAAGTGCCTTTGCTGGCCACATCTCAGCGTGCGGGCGTCGATAGCAGCCATTGAAGGGGCTACCGAGCTTCCTGGAGTTCGTGCCAAAGTCGGTCGCTCACGTCCCGGGCGCTCGCCAAACCGATCCGGACTGCGTTGGCGTGCAGCATGCCCTTGGCGACCGCTTCTTCTTCCGGCGGTCCGTGCAGCACGTATTCGCGACCGGATGATGTCGTCAGCAGCCGCCGGCCAGCATCGACGGACACCACCGCAGACGTGTTTCGCACCACGCCAGCTTCCCGGAACATCATGAGGTACAACTCGCCCGCCGGCGTCTCGACCGCGCGCCAAGACAGTACCTCGACTCGGGGTTGGTCCTTCACGGGCGGCGCGTCCCGTTCGTTCGCGAAGGTGAAGCCGCCGGGAGCGCCTGGGGTCGCCGTCATTGGGCACCTTTGGCGCCACGGGCCAACTTGCGTACGCGATGCGCGCCGGTATCAGACCGGGTATGCGGCATGGCCGGCAGTGCCAGCAACAGCCGACGCTCGATCACGGCGCCACGGCGATCGGGCCTGACGCCACCATCGAACTCCTCACCCGCCGCGTCGCGCAGGCTCACGAACTCCTCGGCGGCCTGTGTCCGGGTCAACCAGACCTCTCGCGCCTCGCGGGCCGTCCACTGGCCCGCCGACGTCAACCAAGCCGGCCTCATGCAAATGAGGCTCTTGACCTCGGCCGTGTCTGTAGTTGCGAGCGCGTGGACAAGATCCCGTTCCCAGGCGATGCACCAGGTGCGAGCAAAGGTAACGTCTGACTCTTCGTCGAGCACGTCCACCGTGAGCAGGAACCAAGGGGCGTGAAGCATCACCTCAACTCGCCGCCAGTGCTGGACTCCAGGATGTGTAAGGCTGGGTGGGATGGGGAACTCGTGCTGGAGATGGGAAACGAACATGTAGGGTGACGATGCGCGAACAACTCAGCTCGGCGATCGCAGTGTTGATGACCGCAGAAATTATTGGTGGCAACCCGCCGAACCACCAAGGCCGATGAGCATTGCCACCGAGCCGTGCCTGTGGATAGATTCAGATTCCGAATATGGCCCAACCTCGGTTAGCGTCCCAAGACTGAAAGCGTCCTATGACCAAGACCCCGCACAGACGACACAACAAGATCCTCCTCCCCAGGCTCTGTGGGCTGCGCGATTCGCGCGCGACATCCATGTGTCGTTGGCCCGAGTCGCACGAATCGGCGACCACAAGGAGCGCCCGTTGAGTCGACCCCTCATCGCTCTGGATGCCGACGGCGTCTTGCTGGACTACAACCTGGGCTACGCCGCGGCGTGGGAGCGAGCCTTCGGAGTGCGCCCCCGCGAAAGAGATCCGCAGGCGTACTGGGCGATCGATCGCTGGGAAGTGACCCGTCTTTCAGGGGCGCCGCTGGATCGGTTCCGTGCGGCGTTCGATGAGCAGTTCTGGTCGAGCCTGCCCGCCATCCCAGGCGCACTAAAGGCGTGCCATGCCCTGCATGACGCAGGCTACGATTTGGTTTGCGTCTCGGCGCTGGCCGCGCACCATGCGGACGCGCGGCTGCAGAATCTGCACGCCTTGGAGTTCCCCATCGAACGCGTGATAGCCACCGGCAGCGTCGCCGCCGACCGCAGTCCCAAGGCAGACGCGCTGGCAGCGTTGCGCCCGGTTGCCTTCGTCGACGACAACCTCCCATACTTGATGGGTGTGCCCGACTCCATTCATACGGCCTTGGTGCAGCGGGCGACGAATGGTTCGCCCAATGTCAGCGAGGCGCTGGCGCTGGCCAGATCGAGTCATGCGGATCTCGCAGGTTTTGCCGATTGGTGGTTGTCGCCCGTTCCTCGCTGACGCATCACCGTCGCCGCGAGCGAAAACGCCAAGGCGTCTCCGTTCGACGCGCTTTCAACGCGGGACTCGTGCAACATCGAGATTGGGGTGACTCAAACCTCGCGTCTGTCGACGACATTGCCGTTCGCATCAGTCACCGTGATCGTCAGGCTCTCGGTGAGCGTTACCTTCTCTGAGAAACCAATGCAGACCTGGTTCAAGAATCTGAGTACGTAGTCTGTCGTGGTCGAATTCTTGTCGAGGATGACCTCTACGATGCCTGCGCTCGCCGCGACCTTTTTCGCACCTTCCTGCAGGCCGATGGGCGAGACCAGCACGCCGCCGGTTCCACCAACGTCCTCGATGACCCAAGCCAGGCTCGCAGTGATCGCCTGGCTGATCCCGGTCTTCGTATGACGCTTGCATTCCACGACAACAAAGTGCTGCCCGTCGCTTGAGCAGCCTTTCGCATCGAGCTCCCAATCGGTGCCACTGTCGCCCATTGCCGATTGCTTTCCCTCGAAGCGTTCAACTCCGAAGTGCGATGAGAACTGGTCTAACAGGTACGCAGCCACTTCCTCGTAGCTTTCCCATTGTTTGCCGGACATAGATCGACCTGTGTGCGTGGAGGAAGCGTCGATCATGCCAGCGGGAGCCCGTGCATCTGATGTGGCGCGATCTCACCTGCCGAGTCCGTGCGAGCCAACATACGTAGACGTTGACCCCGTCTTGGCGTCCCGTCCGAGCCTGTCAAGAAACCACGATGTCGGGCGAACCGAAGTTGACGAGGACGATCCACCCATTTCGGTGGACGAACATTCGACGGGATGCGGCATCAGTCAGGGCGGGGCGCCAATGGAGCCGCGTTGGCCATCTGACGGAGGGAACCGATTAAACCGGCGCAACTCTACTGTCGGTGATGAATATCAAGCTGAACAGTTGGTGATGCGTGGGTGATGAATATCGCATTCGCCGTGCAGGCGTTACTACGCTAGTTGGACGCAGCCCCCCTATGGAGTGAGCGATGAATATCGCCCGCACAGCGCAGGCGTTCCTACGATAGATGGGAAGCCGGCGCGAATACTCTCTGTAAAGGTTCTTGCATATCGATTTGCGAACGGCTATGAATGCGTCTTCGTCACTTTACGGAAGGCACGCGTATATGCCAGAAGGACGAAAGGCCAACCTGTACCACCAGGCTGGCCTTTCTTAAGGAAAGCATTCCTACCGCCGCACTCGCTCAAAACTGCAACGGCCCTGACAGGGTAGGCTAAAACGCCTCCGGCTGTCAAGGGTTGGTTGAACTCGTCCTCAAATTTTCTGCTCCTGTAGATATTGCGGCGCTGACGGCCTCCTTATAGGCCGTCCAAACTGGCACGGCGCGATGCCTCCATATCTGGAGGCCTCTGATGCACGACAACACGACGATACTCTGCCGGCAGTGGCTGCCGTCATGAGCGCGCGCCCGAAGAAGCCGAGCGGAAAAATCGGCACGCAACTGCGCGGCAAGCTACAGAAGGACTACCTCGTCCGCGGAAAGACGCGCTACAGCCTTTGGTACGCCTACAGCCCTAAAGCCCGGGCAGACGTAGTGCTGCATGGCGACGTGCAGTACTACCACTTCCTTCTGGTGGAGTCCGATCCCGAGGTGGCTTCGGCCAACTACGACGTCCAGCAGCACGCCCGGCGCATCGTCGGCGAGGAACTCGGACGGGTCGTGAACGTCGAGATCCGAATGGCCGACGGCACTGTCGTCTGGCGGTGTGTGCGCGCCGAAGAAAAGGACTTCTTGGCCACTGCGGTGGCCAACCTGCAACTGCTGATCGACCAGCGTGTGCACAAGGAGTTGCCCCAACGGGCGGAGGTGTTCACTGGCACTGAAATCACCGCCAACCCTGTACGCATTCAGAACTGGAACCGTCTGTTGCCCTACCTTGGGCAGGCTCGTGCGTGGCCGCTTCACGAGTTTGGCAACGAGGTCGCGACGCTGTTGCACACGCATGATGAAGTAGCTCTAAGTGAAGTCACCGCTCTGGCGGAGCCGGGTCTAGAGGCGCTGTATGTCGCCGCGCTTATTCACGGTATCCAGCTTGGACGCTTCCGCAGCAATGTGAATGAGAAGCCGTGGGGGCAGGGCTCGCGGTTCTGGGTGGCACGGTCATGAGCCCGTACACCTTCAAGACCGTTCCGTATGAATGGCGGGATTGCGATGCCTGGCCCAAAGTCTCGGTAGAGCACATGGAGCCGGACGAACGAGCCCGCTTCGATCGTTACGAACTGGCGCTCCGGGCCTATCTGACGAACGGTGCACTGGCCGCCGCGGCTGAGCACGGCAAGTGCAGCAAGCAGACTGTGATCGACAAGCTCAATCGCTGCCTTACCCTCAATGACCAGGGATGCATCGAGGGCTGGCGGGGCTTGCTGTCGTACGTGCGACTCGCCGGTGCGCACTACCAGCGCCGCGATCTGCCTACAGGTGCAAGGGCGGCAGAGCAGGGCGCGGCGGGGGCGTTCGAGAAGTTCTTGCGTACCCACGAAGACATTCGCAAGCGCTTGCACGAGGCCATCCGCAACGGCGGCTCGATCAACCCGAAAGTCAAATCCCGTCATCCAACGTTTCGCAGCGTCTTCTCAGCCTTCAAGAAGGCCTGCGAGGGGGCCGGGCTGACGCGCAACGACTACCCCTTGAACTCCCGCAGCGAGGGGCGGCGATCCGTCGAGCGCTACGCACTGTCGTACATCCCGACGGACCCCGGCTCGGTGGATACCTGGTATGGCGCTGACGCGCGCGACCATATGAAGCTGGGCACGGGCAAGAAGCGTTTCCCGCTGGCGATGGCGCCGCTCGATCTGTGCGGAGCCGACGCCCACGAGATGCACTGCTACGGCGTGGTCATCGTGCCCGGCCCCGCCGGCCCGCAACCCGTGCCGATCGAACGCATCTGGGTCTACCCGATCATCGACTTCGGCGCCCGGTGCGTGCTGCGCTATGCGGTGTCAATCAGGACTGAGATAAGCGCCGAGACGATTGAGGAAGCTCTCGCGGCATGCGAAGTGCCGTGGGCACCCAGGCAGCTCGTCGTCAAGGGCCACGACTACAAGCCGGGCGCGGGCTTTCCAGTGGGAAGCATCGACGGCCTGGTGCACTGCCGGCCTTGCGCGCTGCAAATCGATAACGCAGCCCAGCACTTCGCCAACAAGTTGATCCAGTCAGCCCGGCGGGCGCTCGGGTGCGCCGTGACCTTTGGGCCAGTCGGCGCTTGGTGGCGCAACGGTTTCACGGAGCGGTTCTTCAAGTCGCTGGAGATGTATGGCTTCCAGTGCTTAGCGTCGTCGTCAGGTTCGAACCCGGCGGATGTGCACAAGCGCGATCCGGTCAAGAACGCGATCCGCAATGAGATCACTTGGGAAGAGTTGTTGGATCTGGTCGACGTCCTACTCGCCAACTACAACGCGAGGGGACACGACGCCCTCGGAGGCCAAGTGCCGCTGGCGGTGATGCGCCGCGGCTTGGCGTCTTACTGCGCCACTTACCTGCCGCGCATGCCCGTGCCGGTGACGGCCCATACGCCCGCCCTAGGCGTGGCCGTAGAGCGACACACGATTCGCGGCGGTGCCAAACCTGGATCCATGGTTTCACCGTACGTTGAGCTCGACGGGCCCCGCTACACGACCGATGCGCTGTCCTCGCGCTACGACCTCATCGGCCACGAAATCGTCGTCCACATCCGCGAGTGCGACATGACGGTGTGGGGGTTCCTGGCGAACGGTCAGGCTTTCGGACAGCTGACGTGTCTGCACTCAGGCTGGGCAGCCCACCCGCATTCGCGCTCGATGCGCAAGGTCATCAACGCCCTCATCCGCAACGGGCGCTTGGCAGGCGATGACCCAATCGCGGAATACCTGGCCTACCTGACACAGCAGACCCTCGCCGAGATCAAGGCTAAGCCCACCAAGATCTCGCAGACCGCCACGCAGCTCGCAGAGGCGTCGCGCGTCACAGGTCTCAAGGTGCCAACGCTAAACGCCGAACCGGCGCCGGCCCTTCACCTCATCCGTCCCGTACCGGGACACATCAAGCGCCCGACGTGGCGCCAATCCTGACCCAAGGAGATTTCCATGGTTAACGACACCACCGCCGACACCGTCACCGTCACTCCCTCAAGGGCCAAGGCCACGCGCGATGCGCAAGCGGCAGCGCGCGCCAACTCCCAGCGCCTGATCCGGGCGGGCGCGCTCGAGCCTGGGCCGACCAGAGACAAGCTGTACGAGGATCACCCGGTGACAAAAAACGAAGTTGAAGTGGCCACACCGCCGTTGAAGGAGGCCTACCAGATCATGCAAGACGTCATCGTGCACCGCGATCCAGGTACCTGCCTTCTGGGCGACTTCCGGGCGGGAAAAACCACCACCATCCTTCGCACGGTGCGCCAGTTGAATGAAACGTTCCCGAATCTCCCGGTTGGCATCGCCTTGGCCAAAGGCCACGACCTGTTCACCCAGGGCACGTTTTTCTCCGACCTGCTGCAAGATTTCCACCACGCGGGGGCACTGCGTGGCACGACCCAAGAGAAGCGCCTGCGATGCCTGAACATGCTCATTGGACAGGCACGACAACTCAGCAGCGACCGCTATCTGCTGCTGGTCGATGAAGGCCAGAACTGGGGCGAGGCCCAGTGGACTTGGCTGCGCGATCTTGCCAATGACCTGCACAACACGCACATCCGCCTGATCACAGTCACGTTCGGCCAAACGGCCGATGTCAGAAAGCTGCGCACGCTGCTGCTCTCACGCAGTCGCACCGACCTTGTCGGACGCTTCCTCCTGAACCCCAGGGAGTTTCGTGGCCTGCGCGACGTCCACGAGCTCCGGGAGACGCTTGAGGCTCACGACGACCCGGAGCAAAGCTCGTATCCGCTCGGCACCGACATCAGCTATTCGGAATTCTTCATGCCCCTGGCCTTCAAGGGCGGCTGGCGGCTCGCCGACGAAGCTGACCGCATGTGGGATGAATTCCGCAAGGTCGCCCAACGCAGCGGCAAGGTGGCCGGGAACATCGGCATGAACTGGATCGGTGGCGCTGTGCGCAACTTCTTGTTCGCCGAATCTCTCAAAGACGGCCCGGGTTACGCCGGGACTCCGGAGATTTGGGCGGTGGCCGTGCAGGCCAGCGGCTACGAGTCCACGTTGTTCTAATGGACAATCGACCGCGCGTTCAAAGCGTCGATGGCGGCCTCGTCGGCTGCCAGCTTTGGACTTCGCCCCTGGAAGGCGCATTCACTCGAACGGCCAAGATCGCGCTGGTGAACGCGCTGGACCCGCGGGCGCTGTGCGAGTTGCTGTTCGGTCGCAAGCTGTTGCAAACCAGCTTCGCAGATGTGCATGGGCGCAGCTTTCTCAACAGCATCTGGGCCGCACCGAAGGCTCAAGGAGCTACGGGCCGATCGGTGCTGCCCGGATTCCTGACCGGCTTGTGTGGCGGTTTGGCTACCGCCATTGCCGGCGACGCGCGGTTGCGGCTTTGCTGTTCGTGCGCTGACGCTGGTTACCAGTCCTCGCTCTTCCAGATCGACGCGCTGTCTACATGCCCCATCCACGGCGAGCCCCTCATCGACGCTTGCCCGCATTGCAACGCGCCGACGCCACGATACGCACTTAGCCTGGAGGCGTTTCTCTCGCCGATGCAGTGCACGGCGTGTGGGGTCGGCTACGGCCGCGCCTGGAACGGCACGGCCGACTTCGAGAGTTGGACGGGGCCGGGCGACGTCCGGCCATTGCAGAGGCTCAAACGCTGCTTGCAGTCGTGGCAGTCGTTCCAGCTAGAGTGGCCGGATGCATCGAACTGGGTCGACGACCCGTCCGCAGAACCCGCGGTTAGCCGGCGCGTCCACGTCTTTCATGCGTTGATGACGCTGACCGGCACAGTGCCGGACGCGAGGTCCCGCGTGATGGCCAGGACTTGCCCGTGCGTGCCAACAACCTCTCTAAGGCGCCCACCTAGCGACGAGCCGCGGGTCGCAATCTACAAGTCCATCTGGCGCCAGATCGTCAAGCGGTTTCAATTGGGCTGGCTGATGAAGGGCTTCCAGTTCAACGAAACGTTCTACCTGCATCGGGTTAACGAGGCGATCGTGCCAAAACATGCCCGTTGCGCACCGGGTCTGCACGCCTTCGTCCTGTGGACCAAGCGATGCGAGGACGGGGAGTCGCATTTGATGGCCCGGTGGCTGGGTCGCCGCCGCTCTACCGAGTTGGTACGGGTGCTGAAGCTGCGCACGAGCCTGCTGCTTTGGCCGACGGACGTGCAGGTACCAGACA
>FSWO01000015.1_pt1 | contig 14408 bp, 15 predicted proteins | sample 1638031 | NCBI WGS metagenome assembly FSWO01 (sample SAMEA3914789, study PRJEB12502) | metagenome | biome: forest; material: soil | place: Canada | collected 2011-07-03 | depth 0.3 m
CTGCGAGCTCCAGCACCCTGTAGAACAGCATCCCGCGACTGCGTGAGTGCCGGCGGTTAAACCGGAACACAAACTCGTCGACGTAACTGGGCAAGTGCGCGGCGTCGACCGCGCCCTGGTGCGTGCCGAGCAGCCAGCGTTTTGCCAGTGACGCGATCCGATGCACGCCTGGCAGCAGCGCGCCCGGGTCTTCGCCACGCGCACTGGCTGCCCGTTGACTACGTCGGTCATGGATGTGTAGCCCTTATTCTCCAATCCTCTGTAGCTTTGCCAAGCATCGGTGATCACCGTTGCTCCTGGCTCGACGTTCGCCGCCACGAAGGCCATCAGCGACTCTGCCGATGCGTCCGCCACTGGCACCATACGGCAGCGGCCGTATCCCTTGGGCTCCAGGATTTCGACTGCGATACACGTTAGCACCTTCTTTCCTCGGGCACGCCCTCCAGCCAAACCGGGGTCGATCCCGCCAATGTAGGTTTCGTCCACCTCGACGGTGCCGTGCAGAAGTTCCCGATCGGGACGAACCAGTACGGATCGAAACCGGTGCAACATTGCCCAAGCTGTCTGATACGAGCCGATTTCCAAAGTGCGCTTGAGACTCAGGGCCGAGATTCCGTCCTTCCCCGAGGCGAAGTTCCAGCAGGCGGCGAACCAGACTGTGAGCGGCGTGCGCGTTCGATCGAGGATCGTTCCCGCGGTCACGGACGCTCGATTGCCACAGGCCGTGCACATGAATCTGCCATCGCCCAAACGCCACCCTCCGGCGTGGTCACAGTCCGGGCACACAAAACCCGCGGGTCATCGCAACCACTCGAGGTAGTCCAAGCAGTCCGAGTCAGACTGGAACCAGGTCTGGAACTCGCCGAAGGCGCCGGGATAGTGAATTCCTGCCTTCGGGAGTGCCATCGCACCAGTATGCGCTGGCTCCGGTTAAATGGATCGCAACAGTGCGCTGCGTCGATGCTCCTGCCGACGCCGTGAAGGTGGGCTGAGATCACCGTCGATGCTGCTGATTCAAATTGGCGCCGCCCTCTTCTTTGCAGCCTTCTTTGCAGCGGCCCGTCGGGGCACCCTTCTTGGCCGCAGGCTTCTTCTCCGCGGCGACAGATACGGCACTCTTGGGAGTGGCCTTCTTCTCGGCGGCACCAGCCTTCTTCGCGGCAGACTTCGACATTTTCTTGGCAGATGCATTCTTTGCGGCAGACTTCTTCTTCGCAGCCAGTGCCTTGACGACAGCAGAGCGCTGCAAGCTGAAGGCCACGGCCGTGTTTTATCGACTCGGGACAACCTGCGACAGCCCCGGTTCGGCCGGCTTGTCGGATATCAAGCAGAACGTGTACCCACACGATTTCATTGCACAAGTAGTTCCTCGATAATCGGCTCCTCGATTCGAGTCCTCTCATGACCAAGCCCTACGCGCAAATTCAGGAAGCCGCGACGCCGGTCGCGAAGTGCAGAGCCCAGCACAGAAATGACAGGGACGATGGCCAGGCCATCGCGTCGCTTTTCCGGCGGGCATGATCGCGTTGAACACCTAGACCTGCCCTTGCAGCATGACTCCCCGCTCCTACCTCTTCGTTCCAGGCGACCGGCCGCAGCGCTTCTCCAAGGCGCTGGCAAGCGGTGCCGACGCCGTGATCGTCGATCTCGAGGACGCGGTCGCCCCTGCAAACAAGGACGCGGCCAGAGAAGCGCTCGCAGGCTGGCTCGCGAGTCCGGGGGCGGAGACCATCATCGTTCGCGTCAATGGCCCCGACTCACCGTGGTTCGAATCTGATTGTCGCCTCGCTTCCGACTCTCCCCGGGTGCGCGCAGTCATGCTGCCGAAGGCGGACGCTCATTCGCCCTGGTCCGCCTTCGCCGGAAAGCCCGTGCTGGCGCTGGTGGAGACGGCCACTGGCATTGACTCCCTGGACGCCGTAGTGCGCGCCGCCGGCGTCCAGCGTGTGGCGTTCGGCAGCATCGACCTGCAACTCGACCTCGGCATCGAGGATGACGATGAGGCGCTGCTCTACGCTCGCTCACGCATTGTGCTGGGCTCGCGCGCGGGTGGATTGCCGGCGCCAATCGACGGCGTGTGCACATCTCTCGAATCGGGTACTGCGCTCGACGCACACGTCGCGCGCGCGCGGCGCCTGGGGTTCGGAGGTCAGCTCTGCATCCATCCGGTCCAGGTGTCCGCTGTCAACGCAGGATTCCGGCCGACGGCGGAACAGTTGGCCTGGGCAAGGCGCGTCGTAAGCGCTTCGGCGATGGCCAACGGTGCCGCGATAGCGGTCGACGGGAAAATGGTCGATCGCCCAGTTCTCGCGCGAGCCCAAGCGCTCATCGAAGCGGACCGGGCGTTCGGCACGTAAGTACCGAACCGAACGCCGGCTAGTGCTGACGCGTAAACCGATGCTCGCGCCTTTCGGATCTCAGGCGAGCTTGGCGATTGCTTCCATTGCGACGTGGCCGAAGGCATCCCTGGCCCAGAGCGAGACACTTTGGTCGGCAGCATTGCACCGGCCGCAGAGTTGGAACGGCGCGGTGTCGAAGAGCGGTTTGACCGCGCGAAAGGAAAAATGCGTAACACGGCTGTTGGGCTTCTCGCAGCGGAGCAAGTCGAGGAGTAACGTGGCGGTAAGCGGCCCATGCACGACGAGGCCCGGATAGCCCTCGACCTCGACGGCATAGCGTCGGTCGTAGTGGATGCGATGGCCGTTGAACGTCAGTGCAGAGAAGCGGAACAGCAAGACTTCATCCGGGTGAATCTCGCGCACCCAATCGGGCGCCTCGCTCGCGATTCGTGGCCCGGGGATCGGTTCGCCAGGAGCAGGGTGATCACGGTAGACGATGTCCTGATCTTCGATCACGGCCATTCCCTTCGGCCCCGCGAGTTCGTGCCGCACCCGCACGAAGACCAGCGGCCCGCTGCGCCCGTCCTTCAAGCTGACGCTCTCGATCCGAGACGTCTTCGTCATCCTGCCACCGATACGAAGGGGCTGCAGGAAATCGATACGGCTGCCGGCCCACATGCGCCGCGGAAGCGGCACGGGAGGAAGGAACCCTCCGCGTCGAGGGTGTCCGTCGACGCCAATCTCGGACTGCCGATGCATGGGCAGGAAATACAGCCAATGCCATCCCGGCGGAAGTTCGCTGCCTGCCCCGGGCTCACGATCGTCACGATCCAGCACGGCCGCCAACGCCTGCGCAGGAGCCGCAACCGCAACCTGCTCATGGGACTCCGAGAGGCCCTCCCACAGCTTGAGATGATCGATGTCGATGTTCATTCGAAAAAGGGGAAGAGCGAGGGCACAAAGCCCTCGTCAAAAGTCAAGCGCCTGGCGCTCAATCGTCAAGAGCTAGTCCGCCTTGCGGGCGTCCACGCTGTACATACCAGCTCCGTTTGCGGCGAGAAGCAGGAAGGCGCCAGCGATCGAGATGTTCTTGAGGAACATCATCAACTGCGTCTGATCCGAAAAGTTGATGTGGAACAGCATCCCGGTCAGAACAGTGAAGCCGCTCAGAAGCACCGAGACAATACGGGTCTTCCACCCCACCAGGATCGCGACGGCGCCAAGCAGTTCGGTAGCGATGGCCAGCGGCAAGAGCGCCGCGGATACGCCGACCGCCATCATGTAGCCGGCTGTCATCTTGTATGCGGTGATTTTTCCGAAGCCAGAGATGAAAAACAAAACGACCAAAAGAACGCGACCGAGCAATTCTGTCGAGTTGCGGAGAGTCGACGATCCGTCCTGAGACGAAGTTCTGTAGGTCGACCTGCTGATTTGATTCGAAGGCACTGCGGACATGGGACGTTCCTATCTTAGGTTGGCTATGAGCTGCGCCATCAGAGATTTCTGAAGCTACTGCTGGCGGTCAGCAATGAGATCGAGGGAGAGAACTTCCACCTCGAATTCGAGCCGATTTCATTCATCCACGTCGTCTTCAAGCCGGTTGATCCGGCATCGAATTTGCCGCCGACTTAGCGACTCCTGTAGTGAAATAGAAATCGATTGCTCTGGAGACAATTTAGCGATCGTCAGACTCCATCACAAGCTGGCGAAGTCGTATTTCACCAATACACGGATCAACACAATGGAGCGCAATGGCCAGCCTCATATCTTGACAAGCGTCGGCATCTTCCTATGCTTGATGATGCGGAGTACTTGACGCGCGCCCTTGTTCATGAGGGGCCGATCCTCCGCTCGATCAGGCGATAGGCACGTCTCTACGCAATTGACTCCGGGAGCTTCTTTCGGGCGCCAGTTCACGGGATGCGCAACTAATCACGACCGAGAGCGATAGAGTCTGCGGCCAAGCCGTCGACCAAGGTCAGGACTACCAATCGCCCGAGTCCGGTCACTCCAAGAGACGCATCAAATGCATGCCGGCGAACCGCACCATACTTCGTGCCGGTGAGATTCGGCGCGCTTAGCTCCTCCGGACGTCCTGAATGTGAGTCCCGGGCGACCAATCAGGAGCGAGCGAGGAAACCCTATGGCGGAGGCAACCGAAATTCACGATCTACCCTCGGGCCGCATCGGCGGCCCATCCAAACGGGCCGGCCCGTCCGATTCGCATGTGATGCGATGCCTCAAGACGAAAGTGTTCTTTGGTGCCTCATCGATGAAAATTCAGACAGGCCAGTGCATTGGCGCATTGCGCCGACTTCATTTGGCCAGCGCCCTCACCTTTACCGGGGTACTTCGCTCGCGTCGATATTACGCTGCAGCTGCGCGCGCACTCTTCAGCGTCTTCGCCCACCACGCAAGCTCATCCAGAAGGCCAGTCGCGCTCTGCGCCAGATGCGGGAAATCGTCGAAGGTCTTGCCCTGCTGCCAGATGCCGAGGAACTCGACCATTCCGACGTGCACGGCGTTGCGCACGGAGACCATCTGCAGTTCGGCCGCGATCAGTCGAAGCTGCTCAATCGCGCGCGCAGCGCCGACGCCTCCGTAGCCGACGAAGGCCACTGGCTTGCGCACGAACTCTCCGTAGGCGTAGTCCAGAGCGTTCTTGAGTACCGCGCTCGGACCGTGGTTGTACTCGGGGGTCACGATGATGAAACCGTCCAAGCCGGCAAGCTTGGCAGCCCAGGCCTGGGCACGCTCGTCCTTAGCCGCCGCCCACGCCGGAGACATCGCCTCGTCGAAGAACGGTAGAGGGTGGTCTCGAAGGTCAACTAGCTCGAATTGAAGGTCTTCGCGCTTTTCAGCGATGGTGTGGATCCAGGCAGCGGGCTTCTCGCCGAAGCGGCCTGCGCGCGTGGAGGCAATGATGATGCCGATCTTGGGTTTGGTCACGGAGGCTCTCCTGGGATGAATGCGGGAATGCAGTAGCGTAGAGTGCGTCCGCCATCGAGACTAGATAGGCAGATGGGAGTGGTCTCATCCAGTTTTGATGTCAATCAATGATCACTGCGATCAACGGAAACTCGATTAGGCCGTCCAGCGGATGTGTGTCATCCAACGGCGCCTGCTTGTCCTTGCGCGTGGCGCGCTATAGAGTCGCGTCGTGTCAGCGAGCTAGCTAGACAACCGAACAGACTCGGCAGGAGACCACGATGAGCATCGCGCAGCCGGCAGGCGGCGGGTCATGAAGCCCGATCGTGTCGAGGATGCCCTCGCCGCATTGGCACAAGGTTCCATGGTCGTCGTCGACGAGTCTCGCGAAAGCGAGAGCGACCTGATCCTCGCGGCCCAGCATCGAGAGAACGCGGCATACCTGCAACCTTCAGGTCGAGGTTATCCTCGGCCACATGCTTGGCTTGCCAAATGGAAATCTCCAATCATGGATCACTCATGACGGATCTGAATGATGTTGCGATCTTTGTCCAGGTTGTGAGAGCCGGCAGCTTTGCCGAGGCCGCGCGGCGCCTGGGCAGGCCGGCGAACAGCGCAAGCCGACGCATTCAGCAACTCGAGAAACGGCTCGGAGTGCGCTTGATGCAGCGCTCCACGCGCAAGCTGACGCTGACCGATGCCGGAACAACCTTGTTCGAGCAATGTGCCGGCGCTATCGCCACATTGACCGAGGCGACAGAGGATTTGATCGGGGGCAGCGAGATACCTAGCGGCAGGGTTCGCGTGGCAGCTCCAGCCGATTTCTTCAATGTGTTCCGAATGGAGCTGATCGCCGAGTTCCTCGACGCCCATCCAAAGGTTCGTTTGGAATTTGTGTTAAGTGACGAGCGAGCGGATCTGGTGGAACAGGGAATCGATGTTGCTATCCGAAGTGGCAAGGTGCTGGAACCCACGATGGTTGCCCGCCGCATTGGAACGGGGCGAGCGACGCTTGTGGCCAGTCCGGCATATTTGGCGGCACGGGGAATGCCTGATTCAGTCCAGGCGCTGGCGACTCACGACTGCGTGACGCTGCCTCAACCTTTGGGGCGCACTGTGTGGCGCCTGGACGGTCCTGGCGGTGAACTCGAGGCGCAAGTCACCGGACGGTTTTCTGCCAACACCGCACAGGCCCTGCTTAAGGCCGTCCTGGCGGGCCTTGGCATTGCACTGCTCCCTTCGGTCATGACGGCGTCGTACGTGCGCGCAGGGGATCTGGCCGAGGTACTCCCTGACCATGGTGTCGATGGTCGCGAGAGCTACCTCGTTTATCACAGTCGGCGACAACTGCCACGCGCGGTCAGCGCCTTCATTGAGTTCGCCATGGCAAAGATGCTCGACGAAGGTTTGGTACGTGCGGTGTCTGGAGACCGTACGCCAGACCAGGCATGACCAACCCGGGCGACTGACGGACGCTAGCGCGCTTCCGGACCCCTGTCCCTGAGCGCCCGTATCCGTCGCGTCTGCCGCACTACTGCGGCATCAGCGGCGACCACACGACGTGTACAAGTCGACCCCTGCAGGCACGAGCTGCACGACACCGTCATCGACTCCCTGCATCCCGGTGCACTACCAGTTGCCTCATCAGAAGCTTCTAGGCAGGCCGAGCAGATGCTCCGCCACGTATGCGAAGATCAGGTTCGTCGAGATCGGCGCAACCTGGTACAGCCGTGTCTCGCGGAATTTGCGCTCGATGTCGTATTCATTGGCAAAGCCGAAGCCTCCGTGCGTCTGCATGCACACGTTGGCCGCCTCCCATGAAGCCTTGGCCGCGAGGTACTTGGCCATGTTGGCCTGCGCCCCGCATGGCTGGTTCGCATCGAACAGCGCGGCCGCCTTGAAACGCATCAGGTTGGCCGCCTCGATCTCAATGTATGCGTCGGCAATAGGGAACTGTACGCCCTGGTTCTTGCCAATCGGGCGATCGAACACGATGCGCTCGTTGGCGTATTTGGTCGCCCTGTCGATGAACCAGTAGCCGTCTCCGATGCATTCGGCGGCAATCAGCGTGCGCTCGGCGTTCAGGCCATCCAGGATGTACTTGAAGCCCCTCCCCTCCTCGCCGATCAGGTTTTCCTCCGGGATCTCCAGGTTGTCGAAGAAGAGTTCGTTCGTCTCGTGGTTGACGAGGTTCGGGATCGGTCTGACGGTGAGGCCGTTGCCGATCGCCTGGTGCAGGTCGACGATGAAGATCGACATGCCTTCGGATTTCTTGCCGACCTCGGCAAGCGGCGTCGTGCGCGCGAGCAGGATCATCAGGTCGGAGTGCTGCACGCGCGATATCCAGACCTTCTGCCCGTTGACGACGTAGCGACTGTCCTTCTTCACGGCTGTCGTCTTGATCTTCGTCGTGTCCGTCCCGGTCGTCGGTTCGGTGACGGCCATCGACTGGATACGCAGCTTGCCGGCGGCGATGCGGGGAAGGTACTCATCCTTTTGAGCCTTGCTTCCGTTGCGCAGTAGCGTACCCATGTTGTACATCTGCCCGTGTACGGCACCGGAGTTGCCGCCGCTGCGATTGATTTCCTCCATGATGACCGTGGCCGCTGTCAGGCCGAGCCCCGTTCCACCATACTCCTCCGGAATCATCGCAGCCAGCCAGCCCGCTTCCATGAGCGCATCGACGAACTTCTCGGGATAGGCCTTCTGCTCGTCGATCTTGCGGAAGTACTCGTCGGGGAACTGGCTGCACAGGTGGCGGACGGCATCGCGTATTTCTTGATGCGAGTCTGCTTCGTTCAACATGGAAATCTCCTTGTCTGGAATCGTGTGGTGACGATGCGCCAAGCGTTCGAGTCAGGACGCACCGCCGTCCCTCGCGTGCGCGTCGTCACACTGCCTCAGATGCGGCGCTGCACCGGCTTGACGCTGTCCGAAGCGTGCGGGTTCAGAATTCGAGCTGGCTGTATGTCCGCTCGCAGTGGCGCTGCTCCACGGCGTCGGGGCAGGTAGAAGGCGGGTCCGCGATCCCCAACCACCAAGCTCATCCACCTCTCGGAGAAATGCGGGCGCAGGCATTCACACCTCATCAGCGGCCGAGAAAGTTCGGGGAGCGCTTTTCCATGAACGCGCGCACGCCTTCGGCATAGTCTTCGCTGAATCCCAGTTGCTTCTGCAGATCGCGCTCGAGGTCCAGTTGCTGGTCGAGGGTCGCCGTGCCGCTGCTCCGCATCGCGCGCTTGATTGCGGCAAGTGACAGTGGCGAAGCTGCCGCCAGCTTGGCCACCAAGGCCTCGACTTCGTCGTTGAAGCGATCATCGTCTACCGCCTTCCAGATCAAGCCCCACTGCTCGGCGGTCTGTGCAGATAGCGGTTCGGCGGTGAAGGCTAGGCCCATCGCGCGCGCCTGTCCCGCTAGGCGAGGAAGGATCCAGGTGCCGCCCGCGTCCGGCGCCAGACCGATGGAAGCGAAGGACTGGATGAACTTCGCGCTCTTGGCAGCGATGACCACATCGCAAGCCAGCGCGAGATTCGCGCCCGCCCCCGCCGCCACGCCATTCACGGCGCACACGACGGGCGCCGAAAGCCTCGTCAGCCGCCGCACGAGTGGGTTGTAGCGCCGCTCGAGTGCGTCCGACAGATCCGGTGGTGGCGATCCCGGCTCAGTCTTGCGTTCGCGAAGATCCTGGCCAGCGCAGAACGCACGGCCCACTCCCGTGAGCAAGAGCACCCGAAGGTTCGGCGTGGATTCGAGCAGATCAATGACCTGCCGGATCTCCGCGTGCATCTGCACATTGAATGCGTTCAGCCTGTCAGGCCGATTCAGCCTCAGGCGTGCAACGCCCATGCTCATTTCGAAGATGATGGTTTCAAACATGATCAGTTCCTCCGTAGAGCATGAATCGACTCGCAACGTCGAAGCACTGCCAGACACACTGGCACCATCGACTCTCATTGGTACACGGCATTCCACTGACTCACCTGCAATTGACGAGCGATCTCGAGCAGTCTGAATTGCAGGCGCAGTGGGTGGCTATTTCCTCGGTCGAGCCGCTTGAGCCGGACGCGGGGATTGGTCGGTCAGCGCGGCTGCATGGTCACGTTCTCCCGCAGCATCTGCTCAACTTCACCTTCATCGAATCCCGCTTCCCTGAGGATCTCCGCACTGTGCTCGCCGAGCCGCGGCGCTTGGCTTCTGACGCTCGGCGGCGTTCGTGACCAACGTCCAGGGATTTGCAGGGTCTTCAGACGCCCCTCGCTGGGATGCTCGGTCTCACCGAAGAATCCGATGGCGTTTAGATGGGGGTCGCTTAACAGGCTGTTGGGCGTGTGAAGCGGATTGGCGGGTATGTCGGCCTTCTCCAGGAGCTCCATCCACTCGGTGGTTGTCTTGGTCGCCATGGCGTCCGCGACCATCCCATACAGCTCCTGGATATGCTTGGTACGCCGGGTGATGTCGCTTAAGCGCGGATCCGTTCGCCAGAGCTCAGGACGACCCATCAGGTCGCAAAAGGCTTCCCAATGGCGATCGTTGTAGACCAGGACGCAGATGTAGCCGTCCTTCGTCTTGTATGGCCTGCGTTCCCGGACAAGGAGGCGGTCATATCCCATCGGACCCATCGGCGGCACGAAGGTATGTCCTTGCAGGTGATCACCAAGCACCAGTTGCGCCATGGACTCGAACATCGGCACTTCTACCGCCTGGCCGACACCGCTGGTGCGCTGATCCAGAAGCGCGGCCAACACCGCGTTGACGACGTGCAGGGCAACTGTTCTGTCGACGATGGTTACAGGGACATATCGCGGAACGCCATCGCCGGCATCGGCCGACAGTGAGGGCAACGCTGTAAGGCCCTGGATCAGATCGTCGTAGGCTGGCTTCTTGGCATAGGGTCCGTCCTCGCCGAAGCCGAAAGCTCCCAGATGGATCAGTCGCGGATTGACCTCCCGCAGCGTCTCATAGTCAAGGCCCAAGCGCCTCATGGCCTGGGGCCTCACGTTGTAGATCAGGACGTCAGCGCTCTTGACTACGGCGAGGAAGGCTTTGTGCCCCTTCGGCGTCTTGAGGTCGAGTACAACGCTGCGCTTGTTGCGGTTGAGGTTCAGGAAGAAGGCGCTCATGCCCGGATGACGCGCCGGCCCAATGCCGCGCGTGCTGTCACCCGTGGGCGGCTCCACCTTGATCACATCCGCCCCCAGGTCGCCCAGGATCTGGCATGCCCATGGCCCCATGAGCACCGAACTGAGCTCCACCACTTTCACCCCCGCCAGCGGCGCATGGGTCGTGGCCGCCTCTTCGCCCGCGGACGTTCTTGAATGCTGAACCATGATGGCTTCCTCGCGGTCGGTCAGCGCAGTGTCCACTTGGCCTTGGGCACCGTCCAGCGGTCGACTTGCGCCTCGCCAATCGGATTTCCGAGCTGCGTGTATGTGAGGGCCGCCCTCACTGCAACAGATCGCGGCAGGTCTTGCGCTTCCCAGACCGCTTTGACGGAGCCCTGGATGGCCGCGCCGGGCTTGGAGGCAATGATGGCCGCGAGTTCGTGGGCACGATCCCACAGCTTGTCGCGGGTCGTGACCTCGGTCACCAGGCTGATGCGCAAGGCCGTCTGCGCTCCGATTCGCTCATCGTTGCCGAGCAGGATCATTCGCATGATCTCGCCCACTGGAATCCGTCCCAGCATGCCCGTCGGCTCGACCGCCGAGACCATGCCGAAGGTGACATGCGGATCGAAGAACTGCGCGTCCTCAGAGCAGATGATGATGTCCGCTTCGTTCAACCAGTAAAAGGCGCCGCCCGCCGCAATGCCGTGGACGGCGCAGATCACGGGCTTCCATACCGCATTCTGCTTCGGCCCGAGCGTTGGGCCAGGGTCTTCCCAGTCGAACGGAGGGAGCGACTTGTCCGCCCAGCCACCTTCCTTGACGTCGGCCCCGGAACTGAATGCCCGGTCGCCTGCCGCACGCAACACCACGGCCCGCACCTTGCCGTCGCCTTTCACCTGGCGCCAAACGTCCTTGAGTTCGGCGCCCATCGTGTGGTTGAACGCGTTCAACCGGTCCGGACGGTTCAGAGTGATCGTAGCCACCCCGTCGTCGGAGATCTCGTAGAGGATAGTCTCGTAGGACATGGTTTCCTTCAGCACTGTTTGGAGTGAGGCCAAGGCATCGCGTGATGTCCGGGCCACGCGCGAGGAGCATTGATTGCTCCGTTCGGATCCCATCAGGTGAGTAAAGCGGTGCCTCAGGCCGCCGCGCCGTCCGGCACATCGTCAGCACGTGCGGGACTGGCGTCGGGTGCGGCATGCCGCTGCACCTCGAAATCGATCAAGCTGCGTAGATTCTGCGCCGGCGGAGACGGCAGTTCCATCGGGGCGCTTCGCGTCGGCAAGAGAACCACCGCTTCGCCAGGCGTGACGATCGTGCCCCACTGGTTTTCGATCCAGACCTCAAGATGCACCTCGTTGCGCCCATCGATCTGCTGTTTGTCCTTGACGCGCCCCTTCACCCAGTAGGTATCGCCCAGATAGACGAACTTGCGATGCTCGCAGCGCAACTTCCACAACCAACCGTCGTCGCCCATCCAGTTGGTGATGAGATTGGTTAGGAACGTCTCTCGCATGCCGCCATAGTCGTAGGGAGTTGGCATCCCGAGCTCGGCGGCCCACTCCTTTTCCCAATGCAGCCGCTGGACGGTATCGGGAATGTTGAGCGCATTCCTGGTGAACAGGCCGGGTGCCTTCTTGCGTACCTTGTGCGACACGCCGAAATTACCCGGCGGTGTCAGTTGCATGCCCCATCCGATGTGCCAGACGATCAGATCGCTGACGCGGAGCGGCCCCCGTGCGATCGTCTGCAGGTCGGCCCCCGGTTCCACGTCTTCCCAGTACAGAGTTTCGGCGCCCCTGATCTTCTCGGTGGCAACCGCCTCATCGATCTCGGTGATCTGTTCGTCAGTGTAGGGCTGCGGGAGTTCGTACTCCTTCTTGCGTTCCGCCGTGGCGTGCCGCTCCGCCCGCAGCCACGTGCCGCGCCGAATGGCGACCAACTCGTCGTTCTGATTGCGGGAGATGAAGGCAAGGATTTCCGCGACCGTTCTGCCGCTGAACCTACTGTTGTCGCGCACCTGCGCTCCGACCAGGGCGCAGCGCGTCAATAGCCGGTCATTCAGCCGTTGCGGCCGCCACCATTCGAACTCCATCACGGCTTGATAGGAACCCAGGCCGCCAAGAGGGTCGCCTTTCAACAGCGCCTTCTGCTCCGGGGTCGGCGAAGCATCCTGCTCGCCCATCGTGTAGATAAAGTTCGGCGGAGCGATCAACCCCTTCCAACGGGTTTTGTCACCGTAGGTCTTGTTACCCCAGAGCGGGTTCTCATCGCCATATCCCAAGGCGAAGTGGCGCACACCATCGAACGTGACCTCCATGTTGTGTGGAGATCGGGGTTGATTGAACTCCAGCCCCACACGCTGTTTCAGCCGTGCAATGCCCTCTTCCGTGATCACCCCAAAGCCGGATTTTTCAGTTGCCTCGCCCATTGTCTCCATTCCTCGCTGATGCCGGACTGCCCCTCGGGCAGTCTCCATAAACGTATATATAATTCATATGATTGAACTTGTCTAGCACAATCTTGCCGCTGCTAAGCGGACGGCACAGGATCGGGCTCGCGCCGGGGCCAAGCGCTGTGGAGTTTGGTGCCGATTGTCTTTTGTATAACCTATCTATATCATTAAAGACTGCGACGTCACCGCGGTCGACGATCCCCGCTGCTGGGTCTGGGCGCCCCCCCCGGACCACGAACCTTGGAGCTGAAGATGCCGCGCTTTGTAGTGATCGGTTTGGGAGAGGATGGTCGGTCGAAGGTCGTGGAGATCCGTGACATCGCCGCCGGAATGTCGCCCCGCCTACCCGGTGTCGGCTGGAACTGTGCGTGGAGCACACTGCATCAGCCGCCGGAAATTCCATGGCCCCGCCGAGGCCAGGACGATGAGTGGATGGATCTCGAACTGCCGGCGGGGGCGACTCGTTGGGCCCTCTTCACCTTCGAGGCGGGCCTGTCCACGCCGCTCCATCACACCGCCACCCTCGACTACGACGTCATCCTGGATGGCGAGGTCACCCTCGGCCTCGACGAGGGGAATATCCTGCTACGCGCGGGGGACTGTGTGTTGATCCCCGCTGCAATGCATAGCTGGCAGACCGACGCCAGGTCATGCACGATTTCCGTCGTGTACTCTGGGCTTGAGCCGCCGCTGCCGGCGTCCCGATGACAACGGCATCGACCGAAGACTCCCGTCAAGGATGAGCGCAGCCTTTAAGTCGGCGTGTGGACGACGAGAGAACCGCTGCTAACCCGCCGCAAGCCAGGCTTGGGATGAGGTAGGTTGCGATCCAGCCTCAAATCACCAGTCGCTATGACGAGCTGGTGCATTGTTGGTTGCCCGCAATGTCCCCACCTGCTCCACACCACCGGCGACGGGGTCGCCCGCCGCGCACTGTCGCAGGAAGGCAAGCCACCTTTTCAGGCGACAAGGACTTTAGGTATCGCGAACTCGCGCCCAACCATCGCACGGGCAAACAGGTAGTTTGAGCGGCCGCGATCAGGCAGACTGTCGAGGTCGACGCGGCCGCGCGCATCGCAGGGAAACACCATCCCTCGGCCTTCCGTGAACAAGGACTGGAAGAGGATTTCGAAATGGTCTGACTGTAGAGTAGCGTTATCGGATGTCATGGCTGTCTCCAAGACTCTGTGTTTGCAGCTTAATCCTATATATCATTTAGACGATTGCAAGCGTTTTTGGAGAACCATCTCTGTCGACATGGATTTGAATGGGCACGCCCTCTCGGCCGATGGCCTGCGACGCTGGGCGCCCAGACGAGTTGCTACACCCGGGGCGTGCTGTCGCCGCGATCATGGATGGTCGTTAGCACCATCAGCGCACGGCCACACGTGGGGGCTGGCGTCGCGGCGCGCCTTGACATCACGGTTGCCTACACTGAGGCGGCGACCATGACGTTTGGATGCGACCTTGACGTCGGAGAGTGCCTCCATGCCACGGAGGCGAAGGTGCGCTGACTCCCGCTCCGGGCCTGTGCGCCAGGATCTGCTGAACGTGCGTTCGACCGCGCGATCAAGGACCAG